>Ga0209335_10000477_pt1 | contig 48351 bp, 50 predicted proteins | sample COG_09_FD_184753 | JGI IMG/M metagenome (GOLD analysis project Ga0209335, IMG submission 184753) | Pelagic Microbial community sample from North Sea - COGITO 998_met_09 (SPAdes) (version 2) | ecosystem: Environmental > Aquatic > Marine > Neritic zone/Coastal water | place: Helgoland, sampling...
GATATTAATAAATCAATACCTTTTTCTCGCATTGATTTTTTAACTTTATTTAATCTTTGTTGGTATTCTTCTTTTGTAAATAGCATAATTAGTTTTCTAAAAATAATTTTCCATAACCTTGTATTTTATCTTTTCTCCCTAATGTTCTTAAAGTATCCCAAATTAAAACTTGATTGCTCGATAAGACAATCTTATTTAATTTATCTTCAAGTCTTTTTATAATATTCAAAGCTGGAAGATTTGTACATGAAATAAAAAGAGCCTCAGCTTCATCTAAATTCATATTCAACATAGTCTCATACAGATATTCAGGATCTACTTTTGCAATGTCAGTATCCGTATCAATATCAAAGTATGCATTTGAGGTGATAGTAAAACCTTCTTTGATAAAGTATTTTGCAACGTCCTCATTTAAACTCCTACTATATGGAGTAAACAAAGATATTTTGGTTATGTTATTTTTTTTTAAAGCATTAATTGCGGCTGTACTTGGAGTAGTAACCATCGCTTCTGGCTTAGCTTTATTAATTTTTTCTTTAATTGATTGATATCCAGCTGCAATCGTTCCTGAGGTGCATCCATAAACAACACAGTCCAATTTTTCGTTAGGTAAAATATCCTCAGCAACATTAGTGGTATCCTCTGACATTTTGATTAAGTTTTCTGTAGAAAGAGGATGATAGCAATGAATTCGATTAACAAATAAATCAATATTCAAATCTTTAACAATGCTTAAAAAATCTTTTTCAATCATAAAATCCGTAGCTAAAGCAATCAATCCTACTTTTTGATTATTGGAATTATTTAGCTTTGGTTCTATTTTTACTGAGTGCATTTTTAATAATTAAATATATCATATCTACTTTAATTTTACTTTTCATTAAATTTAAGAACAGGATTATTAAAATTCATATTAAAGGAGAGACAATGAAGATAGGTTTTATTGGTTTGGGAAATGTAGGAGGCAAATTAGCGTCTAGTTTGTTAAGAAATAAATTTGATCTAACAGTCAGAGATTTAAATCAAGATATAATTAAAGAATTTTCAAATAAAGGGGCTAATATTGCCAATTCACCTAAAGAATTAGCCGAACAAGTTGATTTGATTATTACCTGCTTACCCTCTCCTCAAATCTGCGCTGAGGTCATGGAAGGTGAAGATGGGATTATTAATGGCCTATCAGAAAATAAAATTTGGTTAGAAATGAGTACCACTGATGAGTCTGAAATAAAAAGACTTGGCAAAAAAGTTTCTGAGAAAAAAGCAATTCCATTAGATGGTCCTGTAAGTGGTGGTTGCCATAGAGCAGCAACTGGTAATATTGCTATTTTTGTGGGTGGGGACAGAAAAGCTTTTGAAAAAATTCTACCTGCATTAACAGTAATGGGTAGAAAAATTTTACATACTGGAGAACTTGCTAGCGCTACAGTATTAAAAGTGATTACTAATTATTTAGCCTCAACACATCTAGTTGCTTTGGGTGAAGCATGGACAGTTGCAAAAAAATCTAATCTGGATCTTGCAAAAGTTTATAAAGGCATAGCGGTATCTTCTGGTAATTCATTTGTTCATGAAACAGAAAGTCAGGTTATTCTAAATGGTTCTTATAATATAAATTTTACTATGGATTTAGTGGTTAAGGACACAAGTTTATTTGACAACTTAGCTCAAAAATTAAATGCACCATTAGAAATATCACCATTGGTTGTAAAAATTTTTAAAGATGGTCAAAAGAAATATGGTTCTCGCGCATGGTCATCCATGATTGTTAAAAGAATGGAAGATTTAAATAATATTGAATTTAGAGCTGATGGTTTTCCAGAAGAACTCACTGATAATGAACCTGAAGAAAAAGGTTATGAGATTTAATTAATGTGTTATTAATATCTCATGTTAGATAAAAGAAACTTTTATATTAACGGTAAGTGGGTAAAACCATTTAAATCAAATGATCTTGAGGTAATTAATCCATCTAATGAAGATCCTTTTGCAATAATTTCTAATGGAACAAAAGAAGATTTAGATTTTGCTGTACAAAGTGCAAAGAAAGCATTTGTAACTTGGAAAGAAAGTTCAAAAGATGATCGTATTCAACTTTTAGAAAAACTTTTAACTATTTACAAAAAACGTTTTAATGAAATGGCTGAAGCTATTTCTATGGAAATGGGCTGCCCAATTGACTGGTCCTTATCAACTCAAACTGCTTCAGGACAAACTCACCTAGAAGATTTCATTTTAAGACTTAGAGAATTTAAATTTGAAGAAACTTTTGGCGCTAATAGTAACATTGTTCATGAACCAATTGGTGTTTGTGGATTAATCACTCCTTGGAATTGGCCAATAAATCAAATCGCACTAAAAGTTGTTCCCGCTTTAGCAACAGGTTGTACTATGGTTTTAAAACCCTCTGAAATTGCACCCATCTCAGCGATGTTGTTTGCTGAAATGATTGATGAAGCTGGTTTTCCTGCTGGAGTGTTTAATTTAGTGAATGGAGATGGAGCTGGGGTTGGCAATCATATGTCGGCTCACCCTGATATTGATATGATTTCTTTTACTGGTTCCACAAGGGCTGGGAGATTGATTTCTAAAAATGCTGCAGAGACCATTAAAAGAGTTTGTCTAGAACTTGGAGGTAAAGGTGGAAATATAGTTTTTGCAGACTCCTACCCTAATGCCGTTAGAGATGGAATTAAAAATGTAATGAGTAACTCAGGACAATCATGTGATGCACCCACAAGAATGTTAGTTGAAAAATCTATTTATGATAGAGCAGTTAAAGAAGCAATTGATGAAGCAAACAAAATCAAAGTAGATACTGCTTTAAAAAAAGGAGATCATATTGGTCCAGTAGTTTCTAAAGTCCAGTATGATAAAATTATTAATCTAATTCATAGTGGAATAGATGAGGGCGCAACTCTAGCTGCGGGTGGTCCAGAACTACCAAATGGATTGAACAAAGGTTATTTTATCAAACCAACAATATTTATCGATGTAACAAATGATATGAGAATTGCTAAAGAGGAAATATTTGGCCCAGTGTTATCCATCATCCCTTTTGAAAATGAAGATGAAGCAGTCAATATTGTTAATGCAACTGAATATGGTTTAGGAAATTATTTACAAACTGAAGATAAAGAAAAAGCACATCGAGTTTCAAAAAAACTAAGATCAGGATGTGTTTATATTAATGGCAATGCAATAGAGGCTGGGGCTCCATTCGGAGGATATAAGCAATCTGGTAATGGTCGTGAAGGTGGTATCTGGGGTCTTCATGAATATCTTGAGGTAAAAAATATTACCGGATGGAAATAATTTTTTTGAATGCATTTAATTCATAGAGGATTAGTAAATAAAAATTTAAAAGAAAATTTATTAATTTCTTTTAAGAAGTCATTTAGTAAAGGCTTTGGCATAGAAACCGATATTCACGCAACTAAAGACCAAGAGTTTGTGTGTTTTCATGATTTTACTTTAAAAAGAACATTTAATATTTCTAAAAGTATTAAAAACCTGAATTATCAAAAGTTAAAAGAAATAAGTAAAAATAAAAAATCTGAAATTCCACTGCTAAAAGACTTATTAGAATTATCAAAAAATAAGTTTTTTTTATTTATTGAAATTAAACCTTTGTTTTCAAGAGCTTTATTAAAGAAACTTTTAAATGAGACAAAAAATTATTCGAAATGCGTATTTATTTCTTTCAAACATAAAAATATTCAAAATATTTTAACAATTAAAAAGAGCTCCAAAGTAGGCTTGTCTTTTGGAAATAATATCAGTGCAAAAACAATTGTAAAACAGGCTAAAAACAAAGCTATTCATTGTTTAATTTTAGATAAATCTTTTTTAGAAAATCAAAAAATTAATAATCTAAAGAAAGAAAAGTATTTTTATACAATCAAATCTAAAAAAGAGTTTTCAAAATATCAAAATAATAATTTAATTTTTGAAAATTTATAAAGTTTATTTTTTCAAATAATTTAATCGACCTAAAACCTCATCGCGATCAATGTAATAGCCTTGTAAATGTCGATGTCCAGAATTTGGGTTAAAAGCAGTTCTTCCGTGAAGTAACCGTCTGTTATTAAATGAAAAAATATCTCCTGGCTGCATTCTAAAATTAATTTGGAATTTTTTATCATGCAATAAATTTCCAAATCGGTGATGAGCTCTATAAACTTTGTCCATTATATCAGGATGACAGTCTAAAGCATCCATGGTTGCTACGCTAAATCTAATATCATTAAAATCTCCATCTTTAGACAAAGAGATTGCAGGTGCATGAAAACCTCTAATGGATTGTTGAGTATAATCTTTATCTCTAAATTTTAGTGGGACATTAACTAGTGTATCAAAAATTTCTTTTTCATTTTTTTTTAAATAATCTGCTACGGCAAAACCATCTACTGCTGATGAATCTCCTCCTTCAGCTGAATTTATTAAACAATGCAAAAATTGAAAACCTGGTGGGGTTTCAAACCAAGGAAGGTCCATATGATTTCTTAAAGCATGCGAGGTATAAGCTGAATTATTGGGTTTTGGAATATTGATAACTTCAAAAGGAGTTTTAAAAAAAGTTTCTCTAGTATGACTTATTCGGTTTAACACATTAAATCCTGATTGTTTTTCAACTGGAGCATTTTTAACAATCGCAATTCCTTTACAGTGTAATAATTCTAACCATTCAATTAAACCCTCATCTGAATTCAAAATTTTATCATAATCAATAAAAACACTCTCTAAATTTTGCTCAAGGGAACTATCCCAAAGTTGATAAGGAGAAATATATTTTTTTTTATTTTTTAAAGTATAACAATTTTCTCGTAACCATTTAGGATCATAATAACTAATGTGATTACCCTCGTTCCATTTGACTTCGAGTTTTCCATCTTCAGTTAATTTAAAATCTTGAGCTTGTAAATTTTCTGATACTTCAAGAATATTAAACATTCTATGATTAGAATCTTTGTCATGGGCTGTCGGACAATTGTCTCTTAACCAAAAATAATTAAATAAACTTTCCTCGCCATCACTCCATTGAACTATTAGGTTATTTTTATCTTTGTGAATTTTTGAAATATTTTCCATTAAATTAATGATTATTAAGTTTTAAGTATAATTCAATTCAATTTATAGTTGTGTTTAATAATGTATCTTGAGTTTGGTGATTATTAAGTGTTACTATTGATTATTAAACTTAACTTTAAGGAGATAATTATCATGAAGTTTTTACGAAAATTAGTTCTCTCTGCTTTCTTTATATCTACTTTATCATTAGTTGGAACTAGTGCTAACGCTGCATGTAAAGCAAGATTAGGAGATTTCGACTGGTCAAGTGCTAACATTCATACTGCCATTTCAAGTTTTATTCTAGAACATGGATATGGATGTGAAGTATCAGTTACTAAAGGAAGTACCACTCCAATTATGGCTGCTCACTATGACAAGCAATTAGATGTGATTACTGAAGTTTGGTATGACAATATTATTGCTAACTATGAGCCACATGAAAAAGCTGGAACGATTATGAATATCGGTGTGAACACACCTGACTCACAGCAAGCTTTTTACGTCGATAAAGCTACAGCTGATAAATATAATCTAAAATCTGTTGAAGACATGAAAGATCCAAAAATAGCTGCGCTATTCAAAGATCCAGAAGATCCTTCTAAAGGTAGAATGACTAGCTGTATTTCAGGTTGGACTTGCTACACTGTAAACTACGTTAAACAAAGAGAGTATGGTCTAGACAAATACTATACAAACTTTGACCCAGGTTCTGGAGGAGCATTGGATGCAGCAATCGCAGGTGCGTTTGCTAAAAAGCAACCAATCTTTACATACTACTGGGCACCTACTGGTTTAATGGGAAAAGTTGATCTAGTAAGACTAAAAGAGCCAGCTTATGAAGCAGGTTGTTGGGCTGCAATGTCTCAAGTAGTTGAAGCAATCAAAGCAGATGGTAAAGATGCTTATAAAAAATCTTGTGCTTCTGAGTATCAAGATATGGCTTTAACAAAATCAGTTTTAACAGATTGGGCTAAGGCACATCCTGCAGAAACTGAGTTCTTGAAAAAGTACACAATCCCTACTGCAACAGTAAATAAAATGTTAGCATTCTACGAAGATGAGTCAGATGGTGACATGTTATTGACTGCTAAAGAGTTTTTAAAAACTGAGTCAATGTGGAAAGATTGGATACCAGCAGACGTTGCTAAAAAAGTTGAAGCAGCTCTTTAATAATATATAATTAAATTCTGAAAGAGCCCTTACGGGCTCTTTCATTCTAAATAAAAAATTAATGAAAGAATTCTTTAAAAGTAAAAAAAATATATTTAATTTTGTGATGCTGGTCTTTTTTGGCTGGCTACTTTTTATCAGCTATACTTCTTCAAAAAGAAAACCTGACAATGTTGGAGAATTATTAAAATTTGATTGGTTACAATCATGGCCTAAATGGTTGGATTTACCATTAATGGCTTGGATTAATGATGCATTTAAAAAATTAAACGAAACTTATGGATGGATATTTGAAGCTATAAATAATTTTTTATTGGCAATGCTAGTTGCTTTAAAGAATTTCTTAATTCTAGCTCCATGGCCTTTAGTGATTTTAGGAGTTGTGGTTATAGCTTATTTTGCAAGTGGGAGAAAAATTGGAACTACAGTATTTGTGGGTTTCTGTACATTCTTTATCGGTTTTTTACATCCAATTTTTTGGCAAAAAGCCATTGAAACTACTGCGATAATGTTAATTAGTATTTTTCTATGTACGATAGTTGGTATTCCAATAGGAATATTAATGGCTAGAAGTCTAAGAGTAAGAGACAAATTACTTCCAGTTTTAGATCTTATGCAAACAATTCCTGCATTCGTTTATCTAATTCCTGGAATTATGTTATTTGGTTTGGGAGCTGTTCCAGCAATCATAGCTACATTTATTTATGCAGTACCCCCTTTAGTAAGATTAACCGACTTGGGTATCAGGTTAGTTGATAAAGAAGTAATCGAAGCAGCCGATGCTTTTGGTGCAAGTAAAAAACAAAAGCTTCTTGGAGTTCAATTACCTTTGGCACTGCCAAATATTATGCAAGGTATTAACCAATGCACTATGATGGCTTTATCAATGGTGGTGATTGCATCAATGATTGGTACTAGAGGATTAGGCGATGAAGTCTTGCTAGGCTTACAACAATTGAATGTTGGTAAAGCTGCTGAAGCTGGTATTGCCATAGTATTGCTTGCGATTGTTTTGGATAGAATTACTCAATCTTATGGAGAAACCCTTCAAGAAAGATCTACTCCACAAAATAAAAAAAGTAAATAATGGCTAAGATTGAAATTAAAAATATCTATAAAATTTTTGGCAATAAACCACAATCTGTTTTGCCTCTAGTTAAACAAGGGGCGACAAAGGAAGAAATCTTAGAACAAACAGGACATACCGTTGGTTTAGATAATGTTTCATTGAAAATTGAAGAGGGAGAAACATTTGTGTGCATGGGCTTATCTGGATCAGGTAAATCGACTTTGATTAGACACTTAAATCGTTTAATTGATCCAACAGATGGTGAAGTTTTAGTAGAAGGCCATAGTGTAATGAGTTTAAACCCTGAACAACTTATTGATTTTAGAAGACACAAAATGAGTATGGTCTTTCAAAGATTTGGCTTGTTCCCACATAAAACAGTTTTAGAGAATGTGGGATACGGCCTTGAAATGCAAGGCAAAGTAGAAGAAGAGAAAAATAAAATAGCCATGGAAAAAATTGAAGCTGTTGGATTAAATGGATTTGAGCATCAATATCCAAATCAACTCTCAGGGGGAATGCAGCAACGTGTTGGTTTGGCTAGAGCATTAGCTACAAATAGTGACATCATGTTAATGGATGAAGCATTTAGTGCTTTAGATCCTTTAATTAGAAGTGATATGCAAAAACAATTGATAGATCTTCAATCTCAATTAAAAAAAACAATTGTATTTATTACTCATGATCTTGATGAGTCATTAAGGCTTGGAGATCATATTGGAATTTTAAATGCTGGTAAATTAGTTCAGGTGGGATCCCCTGTAGATATCGTTATGAATCCTGCAGATGCGTATGTTGAGGCTTTTGTAAAAGATGTGAATAGAGCAAAAGTGATTAAAGCAAAAATTATAATGCGGCCTGCAAACCAATCTGAAGGTATTGATAAAGCTGATTTAATCAGAGTTCAGGAAGATCAATTTATTGAAGAATTTTTACCTAAAATAGTATGTAAAAACTCAAATTGTGAAGTCATTGATAAGCAAGGAAATATTAAAGGGTACATTACAAATAAAGAGCTTCAGTCATCTTTGTTAAAGTCATAAATAATTTTTTAAAAAAGTTAATGTCTAAACATCCACTTGAAAAGATTTAATGCTTAAAACTCTAAATAATAAAAAAATAGTAATTTCAGCTGGAGCATCTGGAATTGGTTGGGCTACGGCTAAAGTTTGTCTTGCTAAAGGAGCAACTGTTTTTATATGTGATATTGAGAAAAAATATTTAACTCGAGCAAAAAAACATCCTTTAAATAATAAAAAATTATTTGTTTATGAGTGTGACGCTGCAAATGAAGACGCTGTAACAGAGTTATTTAAACATATTTCAAAAAAAACTAAGAAATTAGATTGTTTGATAAATAATGTTGGTATTGCTGGACCAACGGGAACTATTGAAAATTTAAAATCTGAAGATTGGGAAAAAACTTTAAAAGTAAATGTAATAAGCCATTTTTATTTTACTAAATTAGCCATCCCAATGATTAAAAGAAATAAAGGTGGCTCAATTATAAATTTATCCTCTGGGGCTGGCATCATGGGTTTCCCACTTCGATCTCCATATGCTGCCAGTAAGTGGGCGATTGTTGGAGTTACCAAAACATTAGCAATGGAACTTGGTAAATTTAACATTAGAGTAAATGCAATTTGCCCAGGCACTATAAAAGGTGATCGAATGGTTCGTGTAGTAAGAGATAAATCTAAATTTTTAAAAGTATCTAAAAAACAAATAGAAAAAGAATTTATTTCTATGGCTTCAATGAATTGTTGGATCTATGAAGAGGATATTGGACTAACATGTAGTTTTTTAATCTCTGATGAAGCTGCTAGAATTTCTGGCCAAGTAATTGGTGTGGATGGTAACGCAATTAGATTAGATTAATTTTATTTTGAAAATCTTTGAAATTTAGGAAGACCATCAGTTATTTTGTAAAAATCTGATTTTGTTTTTACAAATATATTTCTAATTGTTTTAAGTTTAGTTGGTTTATCAAACATTCCTGCTGCTATCGATATCGTATCTGAATTTTCAAATTTAAAGAAAATACTGGCTCCACATTTATTACAAAATCCTCTTTTTGCTTTTTTAGACGATTTAAACCATCTTAATGTTTTTTTACTTAAAAACTTAAGTTCTTTATCTTTAACATTTGAGTAAGCACCATAAATTCCATGGGTTTTTCGACACTGAATACAATGACAGTTCGAGACATCTCGATGTTCACCGCTTGTTTTAAACTTCACCCCTTTACATAAACAACTAGCATTTAGTGTTAATTTTTTCATTTTAGTTTCTAATTTTATTTTCGTATTTTTTTCTTAATTTTTGAAGTTCAACTAAATATTCGTCTCTAATATTGGCTATTTGAGCTATGGATTTACCTTTTGATTGCTTTTTAGTGCCATCTACTAATCGGTTAATAAGTGACTTTGATAAATTGGGTGCTTTTAATTTAGTCCATGGCAATTTTAAAGCTGGGCCAAATTGTTCTAGCATGTGTCTCATGCCAGATTTACCTCCTGCTAAATGAAAAGTTAAAAAGGTACCCATTAATGACCATCTTAAACCTGGGCCATCCTCTATGACTCTATCTAAATCTTCTGTTGATGCATGTCCTTCATTAATTATATGCAAGCCTTCTCTCCATAAAGCTTCTTGTAATCGATCACATAAATAACCAGGCAATTCATGTTTAACCATCACTGGATTCATTGAAATTGATTTATAAAATTTATTCGCATCTAATAAATATTTTTTAGAAGTTTTCTTACCTGGAACAATTTCTACACCTGGCAATAGATATACAGGATTAAATGGATGTCCTATTAAAGCTCTTTCAGGATTTTTACATTTAGAATAAATTTTAGTTGGAAGCAGTCCTGAAGAACTAGAAGCTATTATAGAATTTGGTTTGGCGTATTTTCCAATTGTATTCATTAATTTTGTTTTTAATGAATAATTTTCAGAGGCACATTCTTGAATGAAATCTGCATCCTTTAAAGCTTCTTCTATTGAAGTAAAATAATAAAAATTATTTAAATTAAGTTTTTTTTTATTAAATAATTTTTTAACGTAAGGCCAAGTTCTTTTAATCTCTGAAATTAAATTTTTTTTTAACTTTATATCTTTGTCAAATGCATAAACAATTTTATCATGAGCTAGACAACGAATAATCCAACCTACTCCAATAACCCCCGTACCAATAACTGCTACTTTTTTTATGTTGGACATTAATGATGTTTAACAAGACTCAATTTCTCTCTTGTTTCTGCTGGAGTCATTATTGATGATCCAAGATCTTCTACAATTCTTGCTGCTTTTTCAACTAGCTGAGCATTGGTTGCTAATTTACCTTTTGATAAATATAAATTATCTTCTAAACCTACTCGAGGATTGCCTCCCATAATTACAGTTTGTGCTACATAAGGCATTTCATTTCTAGAAATTGCAAAACCAGACCAAACCGCTTCTTTAGGCATGATATCTTTCATTGCTTGCATTGCTAATGGAGTTGCTGGGGCACCCCATGGTATCCCTAAACACATTTGAAACATAGGTGGATCACTTAACAATCCCTCTTTATATAACTGTGCGCCAAACCACATGTTACCTAAATCAAAAGCTTCTATTTCAGGTTTGACTTTTATTTCTAGTAATTTTTTTGCAGCTTTTCTTAGATCATTAGGAGTATTCACTGTAATTACCGAGCCATCACCAAAGTTTAAAGTTCCAGCATCTAAAGTACAAATTTCTGGTAGAAATTGTTCAGCATTAGCAATTCTTTCCATTACATTTGCCATATCAGTCATTGGGCCAAATTCTAAAGGGTTTTTACCCTGTCCAATATCTAAATCACCACCCATGCCTGTAGTTAAATTTAAGATGACATCAGTTTCGCTAGATCGAACTCTGTCGACCACTTCTTTGTATAATTCTAATCTTCTACTAGGTCTACCGTCTTCTTCTCTTACGTGAATATGAGCTATAGCCGCTCCTGCTTTAGCAGCTTCAATTGCAGCTGTTGCAATCTGCTGTGGAGTTTTGGGTAAATCTGGATGTTTACTTGCTGTATCACCAGAACCTGTAACTGCGCATGATATAAAAACTTTATTATTCATATTTTGTAATTTAAACTATATTCTAGATTAACATAAATGGAAATAACAGAATTACAAATAGACTTAGCAGCAACTTTTAGATGGACTGCAAGATTAAATATGCACGAGGGTGTTGCCAATCATTTTAGTGCCTGCGTTCCTGGTTCTGCAACAGATTTTTACGTTAATAGAGCTGGTTTACATTTTAGCCAAGTTAAAGCTAGTGATTTAATTTTGGTAACTAAAGAAAACATTGAAGAATTAAAAAAAAAACCAGATTTAATTGATCCAACTGCAATAAATATCCACGGTGCAATTCACCAAAAAGTTCCTCATGCTAAATGTATCTTTCATGTTCATTCAAAATTTGCAACAGCTCTATCCACTCTCAAAGATCCTGTGATGAAACCGATAGATCAAAATACAATGATCTTTTTTAATAGAGTTTCTGTCTTTAATGAATTTGGCGGACTAGGTTTTGAAGATGAGTCGATTAAAATGGCTAATGCTTTAGGAAACAAACAGCATTTACTTTTAGCTAATCATGGAATTATTACAACAGGTGAAACTGTTGCTGAAGGTTTTAATTACTTATACTATTTTGAAAAAGCAGCAGAAACTTATTTAACTGCACTATCGACTAATCAAGAATTAAATGTTGTTAGCGATGAAATAGCCGAGAAAACTGCTCAAGAACTAGCTAACTTTCCAATTGATTTAGCAAAACTACATCTTGATCAAATAAAATTAATTTTAGATAAAGAAGAGCCCGACTATAGAAATTAGATGTCTGTCCATATAGGAAATCAAATCATTAAAAAAGAATGGACTGATTATAATAATCATATGAATATGGCTTACTATGTTCTCGTATTTGACCAGGTTTGGGAGTTGATGCTTGAAAAATTTAAAATGGGAGAAAAGTCAGCAAAAACAACTAGTATGAGCACTATGGTTGTTGAAACTCACACAACTTATAACAGTGAAGTCAAAGAAGGTGATGAAGTTGAAGTAAATTTAACTTTTTTTGATCATGATAAAAAAAGATTACATTACAAAATGGAAATGATTGAAAAATCTTCCAAAAAACTATCAGCAACTCTTGAGATGCTTTCTCTATATATAAATCTAGATGAGAGAAAAGTAACCGAATTTGAGGAAGAAAAAGTAAAGTTAATGGATGATTTTATAAATTTAAATAGTTCAAAATTTTCAAATAAAGATTTAATATTAACTAACAAGTTAAAAAAATAATATGGAAGTAAAACTTTTATCCGGTGCTCTAGGTGCAGAAATTAAAGGAATTGATCTTGCAGACACTTCAGATTCAAATTTTAAAAAAATTAATGATTTGCTTTTAGAACATAAAGTAATCTTCTTTAGAGACCAGCCAATTAACCAAGAACAACAAATTGCCCTTGCTGAAAAATTTGGCCCCTTAGAAACACATGCTTATGTTAAAGGATTAGAAAAACATCCAGAGATAGTAAGAATTATCAAAGGTAAAGAAGAAAAAAATCAATGGGGAGAAAACTGGCATAGCGATGTAAGTTACAACTTAAAACCAACAAAAGTGGTAATATTAAAATCTTTAAAAATACCTCCAGTTGGTGGAGATACTTGTTTTGCAAATTTAGAACTTGCTTGGGAAACCTTGGATCCTAAAATTAAAGATATAATTCACGATAAGAAAGCAGTTCATAGTTCTTTGGGAGCTGAATTCTTTATTAATAACTATAAATATATGGAAGGTAACGAAAAGAGAAATTACGATGCCTATTCAAACGAACATCCTATTGTAAGAACTCATCCTGAAACTGGAAAAAAAATATTGTTTGTAAATTGGACCTACACCAAACAAATTATTGGTCTTGAAAAAAAACAAAGTGATGAACTATTAAAAGAAATATTTGAACACCAAGCACGTCTTGATTTAACTTGTAGATTTAATTGGACAGAAAATGCAGTTGCAATTTGGGACAATCGAAGTGTTATTCATTATGCTATAGCAGATTTTTATCCTGGCAGAGGGTTAGGATATGAAAGAATTATGGATCGAATTGCTATAGAGGGTGATCGACCTCTTTAAATCATCACATGCAAAATATAATTGAAGAAATTATATTTAATTTTTCTCATAATAAATCTTTATACATTGGTGAAAATGTAACTATTGCAGATCATATGTTGCAAACAGCAATGCTTGCAGAAAAAAATAAATCCTCAGATAATTTAGTTTGTGCAAGTTTGCTTCATGATTATGGTCATTTTTTAGTTAAGGATCCAGATAAGTTGGTAGATGACAAAATTGATGGTGAGCATGAAAGTTTAGGTGCAAATTATCTTAGAAAATATTTTCCTGACAATATTATTGAGCCAATTTTATTACACGTTGAAGCAAAAAGGTTTTTAGCAAGAGATCTCTCCTATTTTAAACTTTTATCAGAAGCCTCAATTGTTAGTCTACAATTACAAGGTGGGCCAATGGATGATGAAGAGATAGAACAATTTAAGTCAAAACCCTATTATCAAGAAGCTATTAAATTGCGAAGATTTGATGAAGGTGCTAAAAATCCTAAAGTTAGATCAAAAAAAATAGAAGAATATAAAAATTTACTTATTTCAAAACTTAAATGAATTACGATTACATTATTATTGGAGCAGGTTCAGCTGGATGTGTTTTAGCAAATCGGTTAACTGAAAATAGTCAAAATAATGTAGCATTATTTGAAGCCGGAAAACCTAGCAACATTTGGAAAGTTAAAATGCCATTGGCTATTCTTTATACGATGCATGATCCAAAATATAATTGGAAATACTACTCTGAACCTGAACCTCATTTACATAACAGAAGATTATTTTGCCCAAGAGGCAAAATGATTGGTGGCTGCTCTGCTCATAATGGTATGGTATTTGTAAGAGGGAATCCTAATGACTATCAAAGATGGGCTTCTTTCGGTTTAACAGATTGGTCCTATGAAAAAGTACTTCCCTATTTTAAGAAAATTGAAACTTGGTCAGAAGGTGAAAATAAATTTAGAGGAGGTTCTGGCCCGTTACCTGTAAATCAATCTAAAAATAAAAATCCTTTATTTAAAGCGTTTATCGATTCAGCAGGAGAAGCTGGATACAAAATTAATCCTGATATGAATGGTGAAGATCAAGAAGGATTTGGCATGTATGATGTAACGATTAATAAAGGGGAACGAGCAAGTGTTTCAAAACATTATTTAGATCCAGCAAGATCTAGAAAAAATTTAAATATTTTCACAGAGTCATTTGTGGAGCGAATTTTATTTGATGGAAAAAAAGCTATTGGTATTGAAGTTAAAATTAAAAACGAACTAAAAAAGATTTATGCTAATAAAGAAGTGATTTTAAGTGGAGGATCAATCAATTCACCTCAACTGCTTCTACTTTCAGGAATAGGTCCAGCTAAAGATCTTAAAGATAAAGGAATAGAAGTAGTCCATGATCTAGAAGGTGTGGGCAAAAATCTTCAAGATCATTTAGAAACATATATTCAACAAGAATGCAAAACGCCAGACACTCTTTACTCTTACATTAATAAATTCAATATGATGAGAATTGGAATACAGTGGTTTTTGAATAAAAGTGGGCCATGTTCCACATCTTTTTTAGAAGCAGGTGGCTTTGCTAAATCTTCGTCAGAGCAAGAGTATCCTAATATTCAATTCCATTTCTTTCCATCTTTTGTAATCGATCATGGTTTAGTAGATCCTGATCGTCACGGATATCAATTACATGCGAGCCCTAATCATCCAAAAAGTAGAGGATTTGTGTCTTTAAAATCAGCTAATCCTTATGAATATCCTAACATTCAGTTTAATTATTTAGAACACCCAGATGATTTAAAGCAAATGATTGAAAGTATAGAGGTTGCCAGAAAAATTTTGGCACAAAATCCGATGAAACCCTATGCTGGTAAAGAAGTTGGTCCTGGTTCTGAAGCACAAACATATGAAGTGTATGAAGAATATATTAGATCAAAAGCAGAAACTGCTTATCATCCCTCTTGTACACTTAAGATGGGTGTTGATAACATGTCTGTAGTTGATCAAAAACTTAAAATACATGGATTAGAAAATATTAGAGTTGTAGATGCATCAGTTATGCCAGAAATAACAAGTGGAAACTTAAATGCTCCAACCTTAATGATTGCTGAAAGAGCATCAGAATTTATTTTAAACCAAGAATGAAACTAGTTGATAATAACCCTAAAGGTATTGCTTTTATTTTGATGGGTATGGCTATCTTCTCAATTCAAGATGCATTAATCAAATTTATCTATAACGAAACATCTTTATACGAACTCTATTTCGGCAGAACATTAGTCGCTTTTGCATTGCTTCTTATTTATATGTTTTTTAAAAAAAAAAAATTAATTTTAAAAAGTCATTATCCATATCTAACAATTTTTAGAGTTATTTTATTCTTTTTTGGATTTAGTTTTTTCTATATCTCTTTAACTTTCATGACTTTAGCAATGGCTAATGCACTATTTTTTTCTAGTCCATTTTTCATTTCAATATTTGCAAAAATATTTTTAAAAGAAAAAATTGGAATAAGAAGAATAGGTGCAATCGTAGTTGGATTCATTGGAGTTTATGTTGTTTTAAATCCTAATTTTGATGACTTCAAAATTATCAACCTTGCACCAGTTGCATGCGCACTTTGTTATGCAGCATCAATGATAATTTTAAAAATTACCAGCGAAAAAGATAATGTTTATACTCAATTGGCACATTTATATATTGGGGCAATTTCAATCAGTTTGCTTTTTCTAATTTTTGCAGGAGATGGGAAATTTAATACTTTTACAGACCCTTCTCTGCAATTTATATTTAGAAGATGGTTTAGCAATCCTAGTGAAGCATGGCCGATTATAACCTTAATGGGATGTTGTGGTGCCGTAGCATTCGCTCTAGTTTTTAATGCCTATAACATTGCATCACCTACAACTGTTTCATTATTTGAATATTCTTTAATTATCTACGCAAGTATTGTTGGTTACTTTTTATTTAAAGAAATTCCTGAAGTTAGAACAATTATTGGTTCTTTAATTATTATTTCAGCGGGACTATATATATATTTTAGAGAAAAAGTTAAAGATCAACCTATCGTTACAGAAAATCCTATTCGATAATGAAAAATTACATCCCAACTATTGATGTGTCATCTATTATTAAAAATAACTTTGATAATGCAAAATCTTTTAAAGTCATAAAAGAAATTGAAAAAGCATGTATTGAAGTTGGTTTTTTTCAAATCACCCACCATGGAATACCTTTAAATGTTATTAAAAATGTATGTGCTATAGGTGAAAAATTTTTTAACTCTCCAAAAGAAAATAAAATAAAATTAGCCCCAAAAAAATGGAATAAAAAAAACAAAAATGTGTATCGTGGATATTTCCCAAATGATGTAAATGGTAAAGAAGGATTAGATATTGGAGATTTACTTATTACTAAACAGTATTCAAATAAAGTTAAAAAACAATACATAGAATATTTAAATTTAGATAAATCATTTAATAAAAAAACAATAAATGATTTAAGAGATTATTTTGATCGTATGTTTTTACTGAGTGAAAAGCTTTTTCAAAGTATTATTAAACTTTACAAAAAAGATATTAAAATTTCAAAAATCGCTTTTGAACGACTTAAAACATTAAGCACTTTAAGATATAATTATTATCCAAATCAAACCAAACCTGTTGAAATATCTAAAGAAGATGGTGTGGCTCTTGGATGTGAAACTCATGTGGATAGTGGAATTTTTACAGTTCTTTATCAAAATAAAAAAGGTGGTCTACAAGTGCAAAATAGAAATACTAAAAAATGGTACGATGTACCATTTAATAAAAAAGCTCTTGTGGTAAATACCGGAAGAGCTTTAGAGTTTTTAAGTAAAGGAAAATTTAAAGCAACTAATCACAGAGTATTATGGAATAAAAGCAAACGTCTATCAGTCCCTTTCTTTTTTGAACCCTCTTATAATTTTAAAATGAATCATGCTTTCTTGAATAAAAAAAAAATAGAGACAACAGGTGTGTTTTATGAAAATTTCTTAAAACATTCCTTAAAAAAATTTATCGAGTACCAAAGATAAATAAAACTTAACACCCACCAAAGGATGTCCAATTGTTTTTATCTTCGAATCTTTCTATCTCATTCTTATAAGGCTTTGAAAAAATAGTTCTAACAATCGCTAAAAATAAAATACTTAAGAGAATGTACGTCATTAAAAGACATTATATTTCCATTCATCGTTTTAGGAAACTCAAATCATCAAAAAATCCATATAATTTGAAGTAAAATTATTAGATATAAAAACTATAAAATAATTATCTATATTCCTAGAAGGTTTGAATTATGCTATTATTTGCTTAATAAAAAGTGATGCACATAACTCATCGAGTGGAGTGTTAATCCAAATCGAAAGCGGGATCGATCAACTTTTTTAGATTTAATTATTTAAAGGAGTGAATATGAAATTTGGATATTTCTGCAATACTACAAACTGGACGCATAAGCCTTATTACGAATTATTAGATGAAACTAAAGAGATCACTGAATATTGTGATCAAAACGATTGGGATTCTATATGGTATACAGAACATCATTTTAATCATGAAGGAATGGAGTCTTGCACAAACCCACTAATGATGGGTGCAGATGCTGCAGCTAGAACAAAAAAAATTAGAATTGGTCAAGCTTGTAATGTAATTACTTTTCATAATCCAATTCAAATGGCAGAAGATATTGCTTTACTAGATCAACTTTCAAAAGGAAGAGTAGAAGTTGGTATAGGAAGAGGAATTTATGGAAGAGAAGCTGTAAATTTAAATATTGAAGCTGACATGAAAGATCAAGCAAAAAACTTTAGACTATTTGAAGAAACTTTAACTATTCTAAAAAAAGCATGGAAAGAAAAATTTTTTGATCACAAAGGAGAATTTTATACTTATCCTTCACCTGATTATGTTTGGCAGCATGATATGAGTAAACCTAGTCCAGAATTTATGGATATGGAAACTAATGTAATGAAAAAAATTAGTGTCCTTCCTCAACCCTATCAAAGACCTTATCCTCCAATTCATCAAGTTGTTGATGGAATAAGATCTATTGAGTGGGCTGCACAAAATGGATTAAATATAATTATGTGGATCCCTACAGTTAAGGCTCTAAAAATTAAATTTGAAGCATTTAAAAATGCAAAATCTGAAACTGAAAAAAGAAATGTTCCACTCGGTGAAGGTATTTCTCTAGTAAGAGATATGTTTGTAGCTGACACAATGGAAGAGGCAAAAGAAAAAGCTGGTGAACATATGGTAAATTATATGAGATGGGTTTGTCATTGGAGAGGTTTAGGAAATCATATGGATCCAGGTGAAGAATTACCAGTGACCCCAGGCAAATTAGATTTATTAAATTATGAATTTTTACATAAACGAAATATGCTTTTTGGAACACCTGAGTATGTAATTGATAAAATTCATGAACTTAAATCAGAACTAAATTTACAAAATTTACAAGTTTGGTCAAATTTTCCTGGTGTAAAACATAAAGATTGCATGAAGAGCATTAAACTTTTTACTGAAAAAGTTATGCCTCATTTCAAAAATGATATTGAAACTGAAGTTAAAAAAGTTTCGTGAAGGTAAATAAAAATAGTTTAACAGGTGGCCAGGCTGCCGTTCAATCTTTAAAGAAAGAAAAAGTTAAGCATGTATTTGGCTTAATTGGTTCCGCAACTATGGAGATGTTTGATGCTCTTTACCACGAAAAGAGTATCAAATTTATTGGTGTTAGAGACGAAAGAACTGGTAGTCATATGGCTGATGGCTACGCAAGAGCCTCGAACCAACCTGGTGTTATCATTGCAGGGCAAAATGGGCCAGGTGCAACCAACTTAGTTACTGGCATTGCACAGGCAAAAGCAGCCTTTTCACCATTAATCGCAATCGCAGGTTCTTATTCAACTAAAGATAATATGGAAGATGCCTTTCAAGGCCTCGATCAACAATCTTTATTTACTCCAATTACAAAAAAAACTTGGACAATAACTGACTCAAAGAAAATACCTAAAACAATAAGCGATGCATTCAATATAGCCATGAAACCTAGAAGAGGTCCTGTTAGTATTAATTTGCCAAGAAATATTTTAGCAGAGACAAACTCCTACAATATCAATTTAAAAAAAGCTTCCTACCAAAATCATAGTGATCAAAAAGGAAAGTCTCATGATATTAAAAAATCAGCTAAATTAATTAGTGCTGCAAAAAAATTAGTTATTATTGTGGGTGGAGGAATTAAATACACTGGTAATTACAAAGATGTTATTCGACTAGCAGAATATTTAAATACTCCAATAGTTACTGCTGCAGGACATGGCGATGCTATACCTTTTGGACATAAACTTAATGCAGGTCAAATGGGTCCTCGAGGTAATCCGGTTGCTTCTAAATTAGTTAAAGAGGCAGATATTATTTTAGCAATTGGTACTCGGCTAGGATTTAATTCAACTTTTTATTCTTATGATAATATCAACAAAAAAGCTAAAATTATTCAAATCGAAATTGAAAAAAAAATGCTTGGAAGATATTTTCCAATTGCAATCGGTATTAATGCAGATGCAGCTACAGCTACAAAACAAATTTATAATGAATTAAAAAAACAAAAAATTATTTCACAAACAGAAAGTTGGACAAAAAATTATTTAAATGAAAGAAATAATTTTTTACAAAGTAGAGAAATTAATAATTTAGGTAAAAACTTTCCTATCCAGCCAAATGGATTATTCAAACAATTAAGAAAAGTTTTGCCAAATAATTCAGCAATTACACTAGATGCTGGAACTTTATGCTTACAAGCAACAGATGCTTTAAAATATTATAGTCCACCCTCTTTATTTACTCCATTAGATTTTGGTTTAGTGGGATTTTCTTTTGCATGTGGTTTGGGAGTAAAAATTGCAAGACCAGAAAAAACTGTTGTAAGTTTAATGGGTGATGGAGGATTTGGTATGACAATATCTGAATTAAGCACTGCTGTTGAATATGGTATCAACACTACTACAATTGTAATGAATAATAAAAGTTGGGGTGCTGAAAAAGCCTACCAAAAAGATTTTTTTGGTAAAAGATATTTAGGCGCTGATATTAATAGTCCACCTTTTGATAAAGTTGCACAACTATATGGTGCGAAGGGTTATAAAGTTACAAAAGTTTCAGAAATTAATGAAGCTGTATACGATGCGATTAAATCAAAAAAACCATCAGTGATTGATGTTGATGTTGATCCTAAAGCATTATACAGTTTTAGAAGAGATAGTTTCAAACACAGAGAAAAAAAATGAAATTAGAATTAAGAAAATTCACAAAATTTGTTGATAAGACCTACATTGAAGGTGGTAAAGAAGCAAAAGAACCCGTTTTACTAGTATCGGTAGCAGCAGTTTTTAAAAATCCATGGCATGGTCAAGGCTTTGTTGAAAATTTAAGGCCAGTGATTTTAGATCTTGCTCCTAAACTTGGAGATATTTTGGTTCCAGAATTAATTAAAGAAATTGGTTCACCTGAAAAAATTCTTGCTTATGGAAAAGCGGGTATAGTTGGATTGAATGGAGAAATAGAGCATGCCTCAGCTTTTATTCATACTTTAAGATTTGGAAATAAATTTAGAGATGCTGTGGGTGGCACTTCATATTTAAGTTTTACAAACACCAGAGGTCCAGCTGGGTCTAAAATTTCAATTCCAATGATGCACAAAACAGACTCTGGCTTAAGACCTTATTATTTAACTCATGAATTTACCATTCATGATGCACCATTTAATGATGAGGTTGTTATTGCAATTGGTGGTGCTTCAAGTGGCAGAGCTCATGCTCGAACTGGTGATAGATATCAAGATATGAAAGAAATGGGTATAGAACCTAAATAAATCTTGATGGAAAAGACAACATCATCAGGCACTTTCTATGTTTACAATAAAAAACAAACAATACCTATTGTCTTTATTCATGGCGTTGGTTTAACTCATGAAATTTGGCAACCGCAATTAAATTTTTTTAAAGAATATACAACTTTATCTTATGATATTCTTGGGCATGGTAAGACACCTTTAGAAAAAAATGAGTTAAGTTTTGATGATTTTTCAGATCAATTAATTAATCTACTCGATAAACTTGAAATTGAAAAAATTCACTTAGTAGGATTTTCAATAGGATCGTTAATTGCAAGAAATTTTGCAATAAGGTTTAATTCAAGATTACAATCTTTAACTTTACTTTGTTCAATTTTTAAAAGAAGCGAAGAAGAACAACAAATTGTTAATGAAAGATTTGCTCAAGCTAAAAGAGATTTAAAACTATCTAAACAAGCTTTAAAAAGATGGTTTACCGACAAATATCTTCAAGAAAATCCTGATACTTATGAAAAAATTACTTCAATTCTATCTGCTAATAATATGTCAAATTTTTTAAAAGTTTATGAATTATTTGTATTTCATAAAAATGATGAAAAATTCGAAGATATAAAAGCAAACACACTGATCATGACAGGAGAGCACGATAGTGGATCAACTGTTAAAATGTCTGAAAAATTATGTGATGTTATTTCAAATAGTGAATTAAAGATTATAAAAAATGGAAAACATCTTTGTGGTATTGAGTATGCAAATGAAGTAAATTTAGCCCTCAAAGAATTTATTGAAAAATGTCAGAATTAAAAAAATATCAAATGTTTATAGATGGTGAGTGGGTAGACTCTGAAAGTAAAAAAACTTTTGAAACACTTAATCCTGAAAATAATGAACCATGGGCAATAGTTCCTGAGGCAAGTGCAAAAGATGTAGACAAAGCTGTTCGTGCAGCACAGAAAGCTTTTGAAGGTGACTGGCCAAAACTCCTACCAAGAGAAAGAGCAAAATTTCTAAGAGCAATAGGAGATCAATTGAGAGCTAACGCTGAAATGTTAGGTGAAATTGAAACAATAGATACAGGAAAACTTTTTAGAGAAACAAAAAAACAAGCAATATATATTGCGGAATACTATGATTACTATGCTGGCTTAGCAGACAAAGTTGAAGGTACAGTGCTTCCAATTGATAAACCAAATGTTCAAGCGATCACAACCAGAATTCCTATTGGAGTAATTGCTGCAATTGTCCCTTGGAATTCACAAATGTTTTTAACAGCTACTAAATTAGCTCCTGCTCTTGCAATGGGAAATACTGTGGTGATAAAATCCTCAGAATTAGCTCCAGCAGTCATGTTTGATTTTGCTAAACTAATTGAGAAAACTGGAATCCCTAAAGGAGTAGTAAATGTGATTACTGGTTTTGGAGACCCCTGTGGAAAAGCTTTAACTACACATAACTTAGTAGAAAAAATTGCTTTTACCGGTGGGCCAGAAACGGCAAGACATATCATTAAAAATTCAGCTGAAAATTTATCAGAAGTAAGTTTAGAACTTGGAGGGAAAAGTCCAGTTGCAGTATTCGATGATGCTAATCAAGAAAATGCTATCAATGGAATTACCGCAGGTATATTTGGTGCGAGTGGTCAAAGCTGTATTGCGGGTTCAAGACTTTATATTCAAAAAGGAATTTATGATGAGTTTTTAGAAAAATTAGTTACTCGAACTAAAAAAATCAAAATTGGAACCCCTATGGATCCTTTAACTGAAATGGGTCCGCTAAGTAGCTTTAAACAACTTGAAATTATTGAAAAAAATATAAAAGAGACTATCGAACAAGGTGGAAAAATTAGATGTGGAGGTAAAAGAGATTCATTTTCTAATAAAGGTTTTTATTTTCCTCCAACAATTATTGAGTGTGATAATCACAACCTTCCAGCTGCAGAAAATGAATTATTTGGTCCTGTTTTGTCTGTAATGAAGTTTGAAAATGAAGAAGAAGTAATTAATAAAATGAATGATAATCAATATGGTTTATCTTCTGGAGTTTACACCAGCAATTTATCTAGAGGCATGAGAGTTTCAAAAGCAATCAGAGCTGGTATTACTTTTGTTAATACTTATAGATTAATTTCTCCATCAGCTCCCTTTGGAGGAATTAAAGACAGTGGTTATGGCAAAGAAGCTGGCATTGACTCTATAAAAGACTACACAAGGGTTAAGACTACTTGGTTCTATACATCAGATGAACCCACTTTAGATCCCTTTTCAATTAGATAATCAATTGACAACTAGACATTATTTTTTGGTTTTACTAATCATGGCTATTTTTGGTAGCGCTTATCCTGTTGGTAAACTTATATTAAATACTTCTTTGCCACCTATGTTAATGGCTTCGATCAGAATGGGAATTGTTTTTTTATGTTTAATCCCTTTTTGGAAGTTTAAAATACCTGATAAAAAATATTTTATTCCATTAATAGGTTTTTCATTTTCTATGGGTGTTGGAGTTTTTACATTCATGAATTTAGCTCTTCAAAAAGCTACAGTTGTATCACCAATAATTATTGGAGCTCAACTAGCTGTGCCATTCTCAATAATTATAAGTTCAATTTTTTTAGGTGAAAAAATAAATTTAAAAAAATGGTTATTAGTTTTAACTGCTTTTATAGGAATAATAATTATTGGTTACGATCCAGAACTTAAAGGAGAAGTTGTTGCATTAATTTATACTGCCATAATGGCTTTTTGTTATGCATCAGCCCAGGTTTTTTCAAGACACTTAAAAGAGTTAGATGTAAAATTAACTAATGCTTATATGGGTTTGCTAGCTTGTGTAAGTTTGTTTATATTATCTGTAATTATTGAAGGAGACACAAAACAGCACCTTCACAATATTAATTTTCCTACTTGGTTATTAATTTTACATAGTGCAATAATAATTTCTTTAATTGCACATATATCAATGTTTTATCTTTATAAGTTTTACCCAATAGGACAAGTAATGCCGTTTTATACTTTGTTTCCTTTATTTGGTATTTTGCAAACTTTTTTGATTTTTAATGAAATTCCACCAATATTGACTTTTATTGGAGGAGGAATTGTTTTAAGTTCTGTTTTTTTAATACAAAAAATAAGATAATTTTCTCATTGAATATTCTTAATATTCATAATTAAATTGGCTTTTTATAAATTGTTAACAATAAAAGAGGAAGATAATGAAAAAACTAATTATTGCTGCTTTTATATTTGTTTCAACTTTTACAACAAATGTATTTGCAGAAATCAAAATGGGAATCATTTTAGGATTTACTGGTCCGATTGAATCCTTAACACCCGCTATGGCTGCATCAGCTGAACTAGCTTTTAAAGAAGCATCAGACTCTGGTTCATTACTAGGTGGTGAAACTATTTCAGTAGTAAGAGCAGACTCAACTTGTGTTGACTCAGCAGCAGCAACAGCAGCAGCTGAAGGTGTTATTTCACAAGGTGTTGCAGCAATCATGGGAGCTGACTGTTCAGGTGTAACTGGTGCGATTGCATCTAACGTTGCTGTACCAAATGGTGTAGTAATGATTTCACCATCAGCAACTTCTCCAGGATTAACAACTTTAGATGATAATGGATTGTTCTTTAGAACAGCTCCATCAGATGCTAGAGGTGGTCAAATTCTTGCTGATATTACAAAAGATAGAAAAGTTAAAAGCGTAGCAATCACATATACAAATAATGACTATGGTAAAGGTTTAGCTGATGTTTATAAAGCGTCAGTTGAAGCGCATGGCATTAAAGTAACTGCGGTAACTGCACACGAAGATGGAAAAGCAGATTATTCATCTGAAGTTGCAACACTTGCTTCGGCTGGTGGAGATGCGGTAGCTGTAATTGGTTATCTTGATCAAGGAGGAAAAGGAATTATTCAAGCTTCTTTAGACTCTGGTGCATTTGATAAATTTATTTTATCAGATGGTATGATTGGTCAATCACTAGTTGATGCTTTTGGAAAAGGTTTAAATAAATCATTTGGTTCTATGCCTGGATCAACTGGAAAAGGTGCTGGTGTTTTTGCTGATGTTGCAAAAGCAGGTGGTATCGATAGTTCTGGTCCATACACAGGAGAATCTTATGATGCTGCAGCTTTAATCGTTTTAGCGATTCAAGCAGGTGGTTCAGCTGATAGAGCTTCAATTGCAAAAAATGTAATGGCAGTTGCTAACGGCCCAGGAACAAAAATTTATCCTGGTCAACTAAAAAAAGGTTTAGATTTATTAGCTAGCGGAAAAGCGATTGACTACGAAGGAGCTACTGGTGTTTCTTTCACTGATGTGGGTGAAGCAGAAGGTTCTTTCTTAGAACAAGAGATCAAAGGCGGAAAATTTAAAACTAAAAAACAAAGATAATTGTTAAAATTTAAAAAACCCCTAGCATTAATTTGTTAGGGGTTTTTTTTATTGACCTAAAAAAATCCTTAATATTCCAATTATAGAAATCAAGATTAAAAAATAAAAAACTACTTTTCTATATGTGGCTTCTTTCGCTTTTATAAAAAAATTATCACCTATATAAACCCCTAAAGGTAAAACAATTATAATTGAAAAAACTCTATAGATTGTTGTCATGTCTATTATTCCAACAAAAAAACTGAGTATAAATGCATAGGTATCTGTTAAAAAAAATAAAGCTGCTAGTGATCCTCTGATAATTGCAGGCTGGATACTGGTAACTAATAAAAATAATGCTACAGGTAGACCTCCTAAAGTCGAAAAACCATTAACAATTCCTGAAATTATACCTGTCACTACTTTTGAAATTAAATTATTAATCTTTAAATTGGTATATCCCTTCATTAGCAACAATGAAAAAAAGATTACTACTACACAAATTATAAGATGAGTTATATTTGGTGATAAATACTTTAATAAAAAAAGACCTATAGGAGAGCCGACTATAATTCCAATTAATATTTGAAAAACAAATTTCCAATCAATCTTATTCCAAATATATGGAATCATAAAAATACTGATAAAAACTTCTAATAATAAAATTATTGGAACTATTTCTATTGCTGGAAGTATAAATGATAAACCTGAAACCGAAATTGCAGAAAAACCAAACCCATTAAAACCTCTTACAATTGAAGCTACGAGTATAATTAATGCAAAAATAATAAAATTGTTAATATCTAAATTAAGAAAATTTAACAAATTCATTAAATGATATATTTATCAGCAAGGTAAATTGCTAATCCTATTGCAATACCTAATAAAACATATCTCATAATCTTTATTTTATTTCTATTTTTTCAGGAAGTATACCTTTTGGTCTATATCTCATGATTAGCAAAAGACCCATACCCATCATAAGATATCTAAAATAAGGCACACTTTCTATCAAGTGCACTTTTAAAGCATGAGTTTCTGATAAACCTGAAGTGAACAAATTTATTAAAAATAGTGCAATTGGTGCTGCTTCAATCCACAAAAACCAAACCACAAAACCCCCTAAAATGGCACCAAAATTATTTCCACTTCCACCAACAATAACCATAACCCAGATTAAAAATGTATATCTCATAGGCTGATAACTACCAGGCGTAAACAAACCATCTTGAGTAACCAACATAGCGCCTGCAATTCCAACTATAGCTGATCCTAAAATAAAAATAAACAAATGTTGCTTAACAACATTTTTACCCATCGCATTTGCGGCTTCTTCATTATCTCGAATAGCTCGCATCATTCTTCCCCATGGGGAATACAGTGCTTTTTGAGTTAAGATTAAAAGAATAACCACAACAATTAAAAATAATCCCGAATAACAGAGTTTGACAAAGACAGAAGAGCCTTCAATTACAAGCTGATTTAATACTGATTGTCTTTCAGCAATATCAGAAATTACATTTAATTTTCCAGAATTAAACTTTTCTACTAAATTAATAAACCATTGGGTTGTTTGTAAATCTACTTCATAAGGTGCTGGTCGTTTTAAACCAATTACATTTTTAACACCACGAGTTAACCAATCCTCATGTTTAATAATAGCAATAACAATTTCTGAAATTAACAATGTAGCAATAGCCAAGTAATCAGATCGTAATCCTAAGGCGACTTTACCCACAACTAACGCTAAGCCTCCTGCAAATAAAGCTCCAACTATCCATGAAAAAATTATAGGAAGACCAAAACCTCCTAAAAAACCTGTTGTTGCTGGATCAACAGCTTCAATCGCTTCAATTCCTGGTTCTGCTGTAACTCTTATAATTATAATTCCCAATATTATAATTGCTGCAACTGAATAAGTTCTTATTTTTGATTTTGCATAATTTTTTAAGATAAACCTAACAACTAAAATCATCACAACAATAAACCAAAAACACATTAGAATATCAAAACCACCCACTCTCCAAGCCTCCTCTACAGGATCAACAGAAATTAATACTGCAGCCAAACCTCCTAAAGCGGTATAGCCCATAATTCCAAAATTAATTAACCCCGCATAACCCCACTGAATATTTGCTCCCATTGTCATTACAGCTGAAATTAAACATAGGTTAAAAATAGACAAAGCCATGTTCCAAGATTGAAAAAAACCTACAAGCATGATTAGGCCCATCATGATTGAATAAGCTACTATTACATTAAGGTTTTTTCTCACAATACTTTCCCTTTAAAAATTCCAGATGGGCGATAGAGTAATACAATAACTAAAATTGAAAATGATACTGCAAATTTATAATCTGTAGATAAAAGTTGAACTAAACTTTCTGGCTCCATACTTTCTGGCAACACATACATAAAAAATTTCTTATAAGCATAAGTTAAAAGTATTTCTGAAAAAGCAATTACATAACCTCCTAAAAAAGCACCAAATGGATTGCCTATCCCACCTACTATAGCGGCAGCAAATATTGGCAGCATATTATTAAAGTAAGTAAATGGTTTAAAGCTTTTATCTAAACCATACAAAGTGCCTCCAATAGTTGCTAAAATTCCAGCAATTATCCAAGTAATCATAACAATTCTTTTAGGATCTATTCCTGATAATAAAGCTAAATCTTCATTATCAGAATACGCTCTCATACTTTTTCCAGTCTTTGTTTTATTTAGAAACCAAAATAAAGTAGAAACTAAAGCTAACGTAACAATTACTGTTATGATTTGAGTAGATTTAATTGCTAGTCCTTCATTCAATCCAGTCATTTCTTTAAATTCACCAGCAGTGACTAAAAATTTTTCACCATCAAAAAATCTTCTATCATTAGGTCCAATAATTATTCTTACAACAGCTTGGGTGACAAACATTACACCAATACTAACCATAGCAAACTGAACTGGTGGGCTTTTGCTTACTCTATAATATTTAAAAACAAATTTATCAATTAGCAGCATATATAAAATCATAAACATAATCCCAAATGGAATAGCTAATAATGCTGTTGGTAAAATTCCTAGAGAAACACCTAATGATTGAAAGTACCAAGTAAATAAAATAGTTACCATAGTTCCAAAAGACATCATGTCTCCTGTTGCAAAATTAGCAAATCGTAATATCCCATAAATCAATGTTACAAAGATAGCGCCTAAAGCTAATTGAGAGCCATATGTAATTGCTGGCACAAAAACATAGTTTAACAAAAGTATTATTGCATTTATAAAATCCATATTAACCGCCTAAAAAAGAGCTTCTGACTCTTGGATCGTTTAATAATTCTTGTCCAGTTCCAGAATATTTATTTTCACCTGTAACTAAAACAAAACCTCTATCAGATATATTGAGTGCTTGTTTTGCGTTTTGCTCAACCATTAAAATAGCAACATTGGTTCTTTTAACTTTAACAATATGATCAAATAATTCATCCATGACAATTGGAGAAACTCCAGCTGTAGGTTCATCAAGCATCAATACAGAAGGTTTGATCATTAAAGCTCTTCCTAATGCAACCTGTTGTCTTTGACCACCAGACAATTCTCCAACTAATTGATTTCTTTTTTCTTTTAAAATAGGAAAAAGACCATAAATTTCATCAATGGTATTTTGATAGTCTTCTTTTTTTAAAAAAGCTCCCATTTCTAAATTCTCTTCTACCGTCATACCAGCAAATACATTTTTAGTTTGCGGCACAAAAGAAATTCCTTCCTTAACTCTATCTTGGGGTGATAGTTTAGATATATCTTTCCCATCAATTTTTACGCTTCCTGATTTTAAATTTAATAAACCCAGCATTGCTTTCATTGCTGTTGATTTTCCAGCACCATTAGGTCCTAAAATTGAAACTATTTCTCCTCTTTCAACATCAACTGAACAAGAATTGATAATGTCGGGTCCATTTCCATAGCCACCCGTCATTTTAATTCCTTCAAAAAAAGCCATTATTTTGTATCTCCAAGTTTTGACCCTCTGCCCAGATAACTCTCAATAACTTTCTCATCTTTTTTGGCATCCTCGACGGTACCTTCAAAAAGCACAGAGCCTTCTGCCATTACAATTACTGGATCACACAATCTGCCTATAAAATCCATGTCATGTTCTATCATACAAAAAGTATAACCTTTTTCTTTATTCAATTTTTCAATAGCTGTACCAAGATCTTTTAATAAAGTTCTGTTAACACCCGCACCTACTTCATCAAGTAAAACTATTTTTGCATCAACCATCATGGTTCTGCCTAATTCTAATAACTTTTTTTGTCCTCCAGATAAATTACCTGCAAGCTCATTGGATAGATGACTTAAATTTAAAAATTCAACAACTTCTTTTGCTTTGTCTTTTACCAATTTCTCCTCAGTAGCAACTAAACTAGGTTTTAACAAAGCAGTCATTAAATCTTCACCAGATTGATTTCCTGGCACCATCATTAAGTTTTCTAAGACAGATAAATTGCTAAATTCATGGGCAATTTGAAAAGTTCTCAATAATCCTTTTGAAAATAATTCATAAGATGGCATGTCAGTAATATTTTCTTCATCAAATATTACGCTGCCACTACTACATTTTAAATTTCCTGCAATTAAATTAAACAACGTTGTCTTTCCTGAACCATTAGGACCTATAATTCCAGTAATTGATCCTTTCTTAACTTTTAAAGAACAATCAGAAACAGCTGCAAGACCTCCAAAATATTTACTTAAATTATTAATTTCTAAAATATAATCTGACATTAAAATTATTTATTTAATCTTTTATGAATACTATTAAGAACCTTAACTATAGATTTATAAGTGCCTTGCTTAGATAATTCTTTTAGCCCCTGTTCATTTAAACCTTTGGGTGTTTGGGAATCTTTTACTAAAATTTTCAAATCTTTTTTTGCATTAATAATTGCATCTTCAGATAATGCTAAAAATAAAGAAGTTATATATTTTTGTGCATCTAATTTTTGAACTCCTTTTGTAACTAACCAATCACTCATAACTCTGAGAATTTCATAATATGATGCCATCATTCCAGAAGTAGACCAAAAATTAATTGATAATTTTTCATTTTTAATTTCAACCGTAGTACCTAAATTATTAAAAAATTTTTTAACTTTTGCATTCGGTGGACAAATTGGTATCGGTCCTTTCTTAAGAGAAATTGGAGGCAAAGGTATAGCTCTAACCAAATCTATATTTTTAACTTTAATAAATTTTTTAAGGTCTAATAGAGTTATTGTTGAAATAAAACTGATGACAGTTTGTTTTGATCTAAATTTTAAATCTTTAAGAATTTTTTCTCCCACCATAGGAGTAACTGATAAAAATACCCATTCTGATTTATCCACAATTTCCTGGTTATTTTTGGCAATTATAATTTTTTTGAATTTTTTTTTTAATCTATTGGCAATATTTCTGTTTCTTGGAGAAATAATTATTTTATTATAGTTTATTTTTGAATTACATATGCCTGTAATTACAGATGATGCTATTTTACCAGTACCAATAAAACCTAGTCTCATAATTATAAAAAAGTTTATATAGCAAATAATAGATTAATTTGTAAAAAAAGAACCTCTAATTCTCAATAGTTCTCTGCTCAAATCTTTATTTTCTTTAAAAGGACGTCTTCCATGAAGCCAGAAATAATTATTTGCAACAATAGCAGAACCAACTGGCAATTTAGTAATCACTTTATTTTTACTACCCTCTAATGAGTCCGAAAGTTTTTGGAGAAAAATCCCTTGTTCCATATTTTTTGGTTCGGGAAACTGGTCTATATAAGATATTTGTGGCTTTCCTTCTTGATCAGGAAAAAATATAGGATGTTCTACCTTATAATCAATATTTTTACTTTTTGGTGATCCCCAAACAAAATTTTGTTTTCCAATTGGATCATTAAAAAGTTCTTCACAATACTCCCAATCATCTAAATGTAGCATTGCAGTTTCTCCGCCTTCAACATTTTTTTCTTCTAATTTTGACATTAACAACCAATCTGTAATTTCTTTAACATAAGTGCCATCTGTATGGAGATCCATATTTGTATAAGCTTTTCTTAAATATGAATCGCTTTTGTCCTCATGTTTTACATAAAATCTTGCATAGTACTTTCCTGCCATTGCATCATGATTTGGATTACCAATTAGATGTGCAACCGCAGTTGATAACTTAACTAGAAATATATCATCAATTTTTGAATTTAAATTCTCTGGTTGAATAACAAAACAACCTGAATTTCTGTCATTTAAAATTTTATTTAATAATTTACTGAGCTGGTTATCAGATAAGTCATCTAAATATTTTGCAATTGTAAATCTGGTGAAAGGTTTATATTCAATTGCAGTTAAATCAAATCTAGAAAATTTTTCTAATAATTTTTCTAATATTTCATCCTCAATTTGAATATCAATTATTCTGTTTGAAGAATGATGTTTGGTAACATTAAATCCAGAAGTATTAATCATAAAAATATATATTAATAATATTAATCAAAAAGTCTAAAAATAATTATTAAGAACTGCCATAGCAAAAGCTGAAAAAATAGCTGGGTAAACATAATTTTTTTTTGATACAAAAAATATTATTAGACTTAATACAACAACAGCTAGCCTACTAAGGTAGCTTGCATCAGATAGTACACCCACTGGGAAAATTACAGTTCTTGCAATTAAAGCTGCTAATGTTGAATAAGCCAAACAATTAAACCAATTAAATATTTTTGAAGTTTCTTTTATTTTAACAGAGGATAATACTCCTAAAAATCTTGATAAAAAAGTAGCAAGGGATGTAACTAAAATTGCATAAAAAATACTAACTGACATTCATTTCTCCAACTAAATATGCAATTGTTCCACCAACAAAACCCCCTAATAAAATTGACCATTCAGGTGAAAAAAAATAGAAAATTGGTCCAAGTAAAGCACCTAATGTTACTGATAGTATAATTTGTATTGTTTTCATTGCTCCAACCATCATACATATAAAATAAATTGGATTTAAAATTGCTAACCCCATTAACATATCTTTATTAAGATACTCAGATAAATAAAAACCTAAAATTGTTCCAATAATTGAAACTGTCCAAGTAGCTGTTCCTATGCCAATCCAAAAATCTACTCTATATTTTTTTTCAATTTCTTGATAATTGCTTCTCATTATCAACCATGCTGATATTGCAATAAAATGGCATGATAAGTAATATTTCCACTTAGGCTGTTCCTCGTGCATCATGATGGGAAATAATGCTACTGCCATTGGATACAAACGCGCATTAACAAACCAAACTGCAACAAAAATTGAAAGTAAGGAAGCTCCAACCAAAATAGACTCTGCCATGACCAAAGAACCTGGCAATGCGTATGTCAACATTGTAGAAAATACACTCTCTTGAATTGTAAATCCTAAATTTTTAAATAATGCACCTATAGCGATAAAACAACAACCTAATGCTATAGCTGGACTATCAGGTTTTAAAATAGATCTAAAGCCTCTTAGAAAAAATTCTCTTTTAATCATTATTTTGAAATAATCTCAGGACCCATAACAGTAGTAGGTAGCCAAGTTGATAGCCAAGGAACATAAGTAACTAATATTAAAAAAACAAAAAGAACCGCCATAAATGGCAGCGCAGCTTTTACTACTTGGGTCAAACTCATTCCTGTAATTCCTGAGGTCACAAATAAATTAAGTCCAATTGGTGGAGTAATCATTCCAATTTCCATATTTACCACCATGATAATACCTAGATGTATTGGATCAATTCCAAGTTCCATTGCAATTGGAAAAACAACAGGTGCTACAATTAACAAAAGACCAGATGGCTCCATAAACTGACCACCAATTAATAAAAGAATGTTAACTGCAATTAAAAAAGTAAACCAGTTAAAACCTGAACTTAGCATCCATTCTGTAATGGTTTGAGGTATACGTTCTGATGCTAATACATGAGCAAATATAAGAGCATTTGCAATTATAAACATCAACATGACTGTGGTTTTAGTAGCATCTAGAACGACTCGCTTAGTTTCACTACCACCAAGTGCTGGTAATAAACCTTTGAACATTATTAAAAAGTTACGAGCCCAAATACCAAACCCTTGATAAATTAATGAAATTATTTTTGATGGATTAAGTGATTTATGACGCCAAAAAATATAAATTATCATTAAAGAAATTGATGAAATTAGTGACCATTTAAAACGTCCAGAAAAAGTTACATCCTCAACATCGGACAAAGCAAAAAAAGATAAAATCAAACAAACTATTAGAAAAGTAATTCCATAAACTGTTGCTTTAAAACCAATTATTGAGTCTTTAGAATCTGACTGACGTATCCATGGTTCGTTTTTAAAGGGTCCCATATCACGGTAAATAAATATTGCGACAAATGCTGAATAAACAGCTGCAGCTGCTGCAGCTTCTGTTGGTGTAAATACACCTCCATAAATACCACCCATAATAATGACTATAAGAAATAATCCCCAAAAAGCATCTTTGCCGCTGGCTAATAATTCACTTAACCCTTTCCATTCTTCTGCTGGTAAATTTTTATAACGGGCAACTATGTAAATAGCTAACATCAACATCAAACCAGCAACTATTCCTGGAATTACACCAGCTAAAAACATTCTTCCAACCGAAACATCCACCGAAGCTGCATAAACAACCATTACAATTGAAGGAGGAATTAAAATACCAAGTGTTCCAGCGTTAGCAATAATACCTGAGGCAAACTCTTTTGAGTAACCCACTTGACGCATTCCAGCAATTGCAATTGATCCTATTGCTACTACAGTTGCGGGTGATGATCCTGATAATGCAGCAAACATCATGCAAGCAAGAACTGATGCCATAGCAAGACCTCCTCTAAAATGGCCTACAGAAGCAATTGCAAAACGGATTAGACGTTTAGCAACACCACCTGTTGACATAAAACTTGAAGCTAGAATAAAAAAAGGAATAGCTAATAATGTATAGTGAGTCCCTACACCAAAAAGTGAAATAGCAACTGATGATAATGACTCATTCGTAAATATAGCGACATACAAAATAGAAGATAGACCCAACGATAAACCAACAGGAGCTCCTACAAATAGGAAACCAAGAACCATGGCAAACAAAAGTAACGTTTCCATCTAATCTAGTCCTTTAGTATATTCTTATTATCTTTAACAAGATCTTCAGCTTCATGGCCTGCTATGACCATTTCACGATCACCACGATAAATTTGCACCATTGCTTGTAAACTTCTAAAGCTAAGTAATGCCAAACTGATAGGTAAAATTATAAGTACAAACCATCTTTGTACGCGATCTTTAACACCAAATGCTTCTTGAACCCATATAGGCCAACGAAGTTCTTCAGTGCCAATATTCACTTTGTACATTTTAGACCAATAATCAATCGCTCCAGATCTAGTTTCAATACCAACCGCTTTAAGCCAAGAAGCATCCAATAGAATCAGACCATAGACTAAACCTGTCCCTGCACCAAATATTGCAAGCCATTTAGCAACTGATTTTGGAACAATCTTAATTAAAATATCTACACCCAAATGTGAATTTCTTTTAATGCCATAACTCATCCCAACTAAAATTAACCAAGAAAAAATAACCATGGTAAACTCTAATGCAGCTGGCCAACCACTATTAAAACCATATCTTGCAACAACTTGACTAAATGAAACAACTGTCAACAATACCATTAAAAGCACTAATAAATTGTCTTCAAATTTATCTACAGTTTTTGGATAAAAATGTTCCCAAATAAAAAATAAAAGAACAAATCCTAACAATAAAAGATGTGGGGTATATCCGGATATCATTAAATTTTTTTACAAAAGTAAAAGGGGGACTTATCCCCCTTTTATAAAATTTAAGTTATGTAATTAATGTGAAGCTGCTGCAGCAATAAGATCTGCACCAATTTCGTTTTCAAACTGCTTCCAAACAGGTTTCATTGCATCAACCCATTGTTTTCTTTGACTTGCAGTTAATTCATTAATCTTTCCACCCGCTTTTAAAATATTCTGACGATTTGCTTCTTCTTTATCTTTTACAGATTTGTTAGCAGCAACTGTAACTTCATCAGCTATTTTAATAAGTGTTGAACGAGTATTCGCATCAAGACTATCTAAAAATTGTTTTGAAGTCATAAATAAATAGGCAAGTAACTGGTGACTTGTTTGTGTCGTACTGTCCTGAACTTCAAAAAACTTTTTAGTATAAATGTTTGACCAAGTATTTTCTTGACCATCCACAACACCTGTTTGTAAAGCACCATATACTTCAGCAAAAGCCATTGGCTGAGGTGAAGCACCCATTGCTGCAATCATAGCTTTGGCAACATCTGAGGTTTGAACACGGAATTTAAGACCAGCTGCATCTTTTGGACTTATTAATGCTTTGTTAGCTGAGAAGTATTTCATACCACTCATCCAATAACCCAAACCAACAAAACCTACATCTTCCATTGCATTTAATAAATCTTTACCTTCTTTCGATGCAGTGAATGACATAGCTGAGTCCATGTCTTTGAAGATAAATGGCAGGTCAAATACTCCATACTTTTTAGTATATGAACCAAATTTAGAAAGTGATGGAGCTAACATTTGAACATCATCTAAAAGAAGTGCCTCTAGTTCTTTAGAGTCTCCAAACAATGTGCTATTTGGATAAACTTCAACACATAATTTTCCATTAAGTTCTTTGTTTACTCTTTCTGCAAAATTATTTGCAGCTACTACTTTTGGATGGGTTGTTCCACCAGTAACATGTGATAATTTCACAACACGCTCACCCGACTCACATTCAGCGAAAGATGAAGAAGTGCTTGCTACAATAACAAAAGTTAACGCTATAAAAATAGAATTAATTTTTTTAAACATTTTTTGTCCTTATCTATTAATTAAAATTAAAAAAAATATTATAATTGGTTTAATCTAACAAACAATAACATTAAATTTACTCTTTCAAGTTGTATTTAACAAATGATTAAAAATAATTACTAAACAACAGTTAGTTATCCAAAAATATTATAAAAATTGGCAAGAAATTTAAATCTAAAGATAAAACTGACGCACTGATTAAGAAAAATTAAAAATTATTAGAAATAGAAATCAAGAATGCAATAAAAATTAATACAGCTGTTGAAATTTTATTGATAACTTTTGGATTTGCTTTCAACCATATAATTAGTTTTTGAGCTAATAAAGCGTACCCCACAAGTGAAAGGAAATCTAAAATTATATATGTAAAAATTAATATCATAAACTGAATAATAAAATTTTGATTAAAATCTATAAATTGAGGAAAGATAAAAGGAAAAAACATCCAGGCCTTTGGACTAGTCGCTGCAACTAAAAAACCATCTCTATAAAAAGAAAAAAAACTTTTGATCCTAATATTTTTTTTAATTAAATTTTTTGGAACTGAAGTATAGATGTCATAGGCTAAATATAGCAAATAAGCTACACCTAACCACTTAATTGTATTTAAAAATTCAGGGTAATCAGAAAAAAAAGTTCCAATAAAAAAAATAACTAAAATAGCCTGTATGAAGTTTGCACTAATATCGCCTAGAGCTGTCCAAATACATTTCTGAATTCCATAGTTCATAGAATAAGAGATAATAACCATTCTTGGAGTACCTGGGGTGATGAATAAAAAAATTATTATTTGTAAAAATAATAAATAGTTTAGTGGAAGCATTTTGATTAGATGGATAGCCCTTAAAAACCGGGAGCTAAAGATGGCTAAGAAGGACTATCTAAGGAAAATTTATCACAATTGATAAAAAAATGCATTATTGATTTTTTTCAAATATAAAGGATTTATGAAAAAAAAAGGTCACACCCCCGTTACTAGAGTAAAAAATCCAGAGCCAAATATCAAGGATCCAGATTGGATCATTTGGGCTGCTTGGGCTGATCGAATTACTTTTGAAGAAATTGAAAAAAAAACAGGTAAGACTGAAGCTGAAGTAATAAAAATAATGAGGCGATCTCTAAAACCTGTGTCTTTTAGATTATGGAGAAAAAGAGTTAACCAAAAAAGTATCAAGCATAGAAAAAAATTCGAATACTCAAGAAAAGAAATAGCTAGCAAAATTAGAAAGAATGATTATTTATAGATTATGAAAAATATTACAATTTACACCGGTCCACTGTGTAACTACTGTGAGGCTGCAAAAAGATTATTAGTAAGAAATAATGCTCCTTATAAAGAAATCAATATTGCAACTGTTGATGGTGCGATGGATGAAATGATAAAAAAAGCAAATGGTAAAAGAACTATACCTCAAATATTTTTTGATGATCAGCACATCGGTGGGTATGACGATATAAGAGCTTTAGAAAAAGAAAACAAACTCCAAGAAATGCTAAAATAAGTTTATTCTTTTGGTTTAAACACTAAACAAACGCCGTTATTACAATATCTTTTTCCTGTTGGTTGCGGTCCGTCTTCAAAAATGTGTCCGTGGTGACCACCACAATTTTTACAATGATATTCTGTTCGAGGATAGCCTAGTAAATGATCAGTTTTTGTTTCAAATACTTCTGGTAAAGATTCATAAAATGATGGCCAACCTGATCCACTCTCGTACTTTGATTTTGAATCAAATAATTTTACTCCACAATTTGCACAATGAAAACTACCTTCTCTCTTTTCACTGTTTAAATCACTAGAACCTGGCATCTCAGTGCCGTCTTCAAACATCACAAGTTTTTGTTCTGCTGTTAGATTTGTATTAATTTTTTTTACCATATTATATTTTTATTTTAACTCTCTTATAGGTTTACCTGCAACACAAGCTTCTAAATCTTCAATCATTTGGGTATAAAAAATACTATAGTTTTCCGCCGTAACATATCCAATATGAGGGGTTAATAAAGCATTAGGTAAAAATCTTAATTTATTATTTTCAGGCAAAGGTTCTTTTTCATAGACATCTAAACCTGCCCCTAAAATCACATTAGTTGATAAAGCAATAATTAGATCATCTTCATTAACAATTGGTCCTCTAGAAGTGTTTATTAAAAAGGCTGTTTTTTTCATTTGATCTAGTTCTTTCAAAGTAATGCAATCTTTATATCGTTCACCTCCCTGAACATGTATTGATAAGAAGTCTGAATGTTTAATCAAATCTTCCTTACCACACGGTAATACATCTAGCTCTTTACATTTATTTAAATCCAAATTTTCACTCCAGGCCATAACTTCCATACCAAAAGCTTTTCCAATTTTTGCTACTTGAGAGCCTACTCTTCCAAGACCAATTAATCCTAAGATTTTACCCTTTAATTCAAAACCAACCGTAGTTTGCCAATAACCCTGGTACATATTATCTATTTCTGTTTTAAGGTTTTTAGCTAATCCCAAAATCAATGCCCAGGTTAATTCGCTAGTAGGATTAAAATTAATCTCAGTGCCACACACCGTAATTTTTCTTTTTTTTGCAGCTTCTAAATCTATTGCTTTATTTCTTGAGCCACTAGTAATGATAAATTTTAATTTGTTTAAATTATCAATCAAATTTTTGGTAATAGGAGTTCTTTCTCTCATAATTAATAAAGCTTCAAAATCAGCTAGTTGTTCAATTGCTTCAGCCTCATCTAAAAAAGGTTCACTGAAAATTTTAAATTCATATTTGCCTGATAATTTTTTTAAATCCACAAATTCATGTGAAACATTTTGATAATCATCTAATATTGCAACTTTAAGCATTTTTAATTTCCTTATTTGATAAAAGTAAACCTAATATAATTAAAATTGCTCCAATCAAATGAAAAAATTGAAATTTTTCATCATAAATTCCAATAGCCATGATAGTGCTAAATAAAGGTATTAAAGATAAAGAAATACCCGCTCTATTAGCACCTACAATCGACACAGCTCCAGCCCAACAATAATAGGATCCAATGCTAGGAAAAAGAGCTAAAAATATTAAAGTATAAACAAGATTGATGTCGAACTTAATTACTTGTCCATTTGAATATTCATATAAAAATTGTGGAAATACACTTATTAACCCCATTGTACATATAACATGTACTAGTGTTAGTAATGGTAAAGTAAATTTCTTTCTCTTTAATAGAGTTGAATAAATCCCCCAAGTTAGAACACCTCCGATCATAATTAAATCACCTTTATTAAAATTTAGGGATAGTAAAATATCAAGTTTAAGTTTTGTGATTATTACTATAATTCCAAAGATAGAAATAATAAGTCCTAAAATTTGAAATTTATTCGTTTTTTCAACTTTAAATAAAAAGCAAAGCAAAATTATTATTGCAGGGATAGCAGCATTAAACAAAGAGGCATTTATTACTTGAGTATGAATTAAAGCCAAATAGGTAAATGAATTAAATAAACCAACACTTGTGAATCCTAAAAAAAATAACAAAGGTAAATTTTTAAAAATAACATCTTTGTATTTAATTATTTCTTTATAGGTAAATGGTAACAAAATGATCCATACAAGTGACCATCTATAAAATACTAAAGATAAAGGAGGAATATCTGTTAAAAAAGCAAATTTTCCAACAATGAAATTACCAGCCCAAAATAAAGATGCGCATACCAGCATAAAATATGCTTTGGTGTTTTGCATAAATTAATTAAATCTTTTCGAGCTATAAGGTTCTAAATTTAGATTTGTATTTTCTTTAGCTATCATTCCGGAAACAATCTTTCCAGATATTGGACCTAATGTCCATCCCAAATGATGATGACCAAAACAATAAAAAACATTTTTATGATTTTTTGAGGGACCTATAACGGGTAAAAAATCTGGTAAGCTTGGTCTAAAGCCAAGCCATTCATCCTCATGTTCAGGTAGATCTCCCAGCATATATTTTGCATTATTAATTAAGTTTTTAATTCTCGATTTTGATAATGGATTATCTAACCCACCAAATTCAACTGTTCCTACTACTCTTAATCCTTGTTCCATGGGTGTAATCCCAAATCCTCTATTAGAAAATATTACTGGTCTATTTAATAAATGATCACAATTTTTAAAATGTACGTGATATCCTCTTTCTGTATCTAGAGGTATCTTCTCATCAAGTTTATCTGTAAGTTTTTTTGAAAATGCTCCACAAGCAATGACAATTTTATCAAAAATGAAACTTTGATTTTCAGTTTTTAAAATTGGTTTATCATCATCAAATTTGACTTCCTGAACATTTAATTTTTTAAATTTTCCACCTTTCTTTAAAAAAAGATCAAATAATTTTAAGAGAATTTTTTTTGGGTTTCTCGCATGTCTAGCATAGGGATAGTAAACTCCAGCATGGTAAAAGGGTTTAATATGTGGTTCTAGATCATGGATTTCATGTTTATTAACTAATTGTTGTTTTACCCCTAGTTCATCTCTAACTTTAATTTCTAATTCTCTACTTTTTAAATCTTTGTCCGTCCAAATATATAAAATACCTTTATTTTCAACCAATCCTTCTAAATCTATCTCATCAAACAATTCATCATAAGCAGGTAATGCTAAATCTAATATTTGATGCATATTTTTTGCAGTGTGCATCATTTTGTTTTTTGTAGAATTTAAAATGAATCTAACGAACCAAGGAATCATTTTGGGTACATAGTTCCATTTTAAAGCGAGAGGTCCATAAGAACTTAAAAGCATTGCTGGCACATCTGCTAATACATCTGGTCTATTTAGAGGAACTGATGCATACGGTGAAAAGTGACCCGCATTACCATAAGATGCAGCTGGACTGCCTGGCTCGTCTCTATCAAAAATAGTTACCTCAAAACCTTTTTTTTGAAGGAATAATGCATTGGATATTCCTTGAATACCACTACCCACAATCCCAACTTTTAAATTTTTATTCATAGCAACTTATATATTTAATATTTAGTTTTTATGAAGCGACAAATTATACTTTTTTAATTTAAGCTATAAGTTGTTTGCTGTTAATTTTGGCACTCAAGACAATTGCAAAACCTATCATGGTTGCCAACATGGATGAACCTCCGTAGGACATTATTGGTAAAGGAGATCCAACTATAGGTAGTAATCCTAAAACCATCGACATATTAATCGTTACATACAAAAAAATAGCAAAAGCAAAACTATAACAAAATAATTTGGCAAAATGACTTCTGGAAATTGTTCCAATATAAATTACTCGATAAAGAATAACTGCATAAATTAGTAATAAAAATAATGATCCAAAAAATCCAAATTCTTCGGAGTAAAGAGTAAAAATAAAATCTGTATGTTTTTCAGGTAAAAAATCTAAATAACTCTGAGTACCTTTAAGGTATCCCTTTCCTGTAAGACCTCCTGAGCCAATAGCTATTTTAGATTGAATTATTTGATAACCTGCGCCTAAAGGATCTCTATCAGGATCTAAAAAAGTTAAAATTCTCATTTTTTGGTAAGGTTTTAATAAGGAAATAACAAAAGGTAATGAAACAATAAAAGTTATGAAAGAGTAACTAAAATATTTAATTTTTAATCCTGATAACCATAATACTATTAAGCCACTCAAAGCTATCAAAATGGATGTTCCAAGATCGGGTTGTCTAATAACTAAAATAATAGGAATTAAAATAACAGTAATAGATATTATTATTGGAGTAAAGTTATTTACATCATTGATTTTTACTCGATGGTAATATTTTGCAAGACACAAAATAATTGCAATCTTCATTAATTCTGAAGGTTGAAGATTTATAAAATAAAAATCAATCCATCTTTTTGATCCTGAAGCTTCTACTCCAAATATCGAGACCCAAATTAACAAAGCTAAAACAATTATATAAATAAAATATGATAAACTGTGCCAAAATTTAATTGTAAACAATGAGAGCAATATCATCATTGGGAAAAAAACTACAAATTTAATAAAATGACTTTTTGTATGAAATAATATTTCACCACCATCTGTTGAATACATGGTAAAAATACTAAGAACACCCAATAAGGTTATTAAAAATAATAAAATATAATCTAAATTTTTAATTTTTTGAATTAGTGTTAATTCATTATCTAATTTTGTATGTTGAAACATTTATATATCTAGGTGATTTTTTTCTTTAAACTTTTCTCTCATTTCGTGTTTGTCAATTACTGCTTTAAATAATTCTTTTGCTAAAGGTGCCGCTGCTGAACTTCCAGATCCGCCATGTTCAATAATAATACTCATAGCATATTGTGGCGATTTATAGGGACCAAAGGCAATATACAATGCATGATCTCTTTCTTCATAAGGAATTTCTGCAGTATCTAAATCAAGCTCTCGGTCTAATTTAGTAATTCGTTTAACTTGTGCAGTTCCTGTCTTTCCAGCAAATTGGTATTTGGGGTCATTAATTCTTGAAGAATATGAAGTTCCTCTAATTTCATTCACAGAACTAAACATTATTTCTTGAATAAATTTAATATTTTTTTGATTTTTATATAATGGTTCAAAATTTTCTAATGATAAGTTTTGTTTGTTAGTATTCACTACTATTTTTGGTTTAATTTTATATCCACCGTTAGCTATTTGGGCAGTCATTAAACATAATTGTAGGGGGGTAGTTTGGATATAACCTTGACCAATACCAGTAATCATCGTCTCTCCAAGCAACCAGTTTTTTCCTAAACTATTTTTTTTCCATTGCGTACTTGGAATTAAGCCACTCTGTTCATTATTAAATAAACTTTCTAAAATTTTATTGCCTAAACCAAATTTTTTTGCTGTTACACTTAATCGATCAACTCCTAACAATCTTGAAATCTCATAAAAATAAGTGTCACAAGATTGTTTCATCGCCTCTTTTAAATCAACAGATCCATGCCCTTCTTTTTTCCAACAATGATAGGTTTGACCATAACTTTCTATCTTGCCCTTACAGAAAACTTTAAAATTTTTATCAATAATATTATTTTCTAAAGCTGATAAAGCAACAATTGGCTTAATTGTAGATCCTGGAGAGTATTGACCTGAAATAGTTTTATTTACTAGGGGTTTTAGTGGATTGTTTCTGATTAATTGCCAATCATCTTGATTTATTCCAAATAAAAATAAATTTGGATCAAAAGAAGGTGAGGAATGCATAGCTATGATTTCTCCAGAAAAAATATTCATTACACTAATTGAGCCTGCTTTATTTGCTAATAACTGATTACATAAATTCTGAATGTCTGTATCTATTGTAAGTTTAATATTTTTTCCTTTATCACCTTTTTGAAATTCTAATTGACTAATTCTTTTGCCATATGCATTTACTTCATATCTTTGAATACTATTTGTGCCAATCAACTCATTTTCAAAAGTCTTTTCTAATCCAGTTTTTCCAACTTTTAGACCAGGAACAAATTTACTTTTAATTTGTTCATTATTTTCTAAATCATCAGTATTTGCTTGATTAACATATCCAATAATATGTGTAAGATTTTCTTTATAAGGATAGTATCTTGAAATAGATAATACTGGTTTTACTCCAGATAATTCGTGTAGATAGTTATTTACTTTTGCAAACTGTTTCCAGCTTAAATTTTCAGAAACAATTAGAGTTTCCCAAGGCTTGATTTCATTTTTTTTCTTTAAAATCGTTGAAAATTCATCGTCACTTAATTCAAGAATATTTTTTAACCGAGTAGATAATGTTTTGAAGTCTTCAACTTGCTCTGGAACCAAGTGAAGTTGATATACTTTTTGATTACCAGCAATTAATTTTCCAAAATAATCATAAAATTCTCCTCTTTCAGGTGGAAGCTTCCATTCTCTAATTCTATTTTTATCTGATAAAGTTAAATATTTTTTACTTTCATTTATCTGAAGTGTAAATAATCGACCCACAATACCCGTAAAAACAACCACTTTTGCAGCAACAATAATAAACATTCTTCTATTAATGTTGTGCAACTTTTGGAAGCTTGAGTCTTTATTTATCATAATTTTAAATCAATATTTTTTGTAAATTTTTAAAGATATAAAAAAATAAAGGAAAAAAAATAACTGTAAAACCTAAATTAATTACATAATTAATTTGACTTATCTCCATATCAAAAAAAATTTGTAAAATTAGATAATTAATTGAATTTAATATTAAAATTGTAATTAAAAAAAACATCCAATCATTTATAAAATTTGGTCTTAATGTTATATTTCTTAAATAAGCTGTAACACCACAGATCAACAAATAATTAAAACTACTTAACCCAATCGGTAAAGAGGTCACTACATCATTAAACAATCCACAAAGAAAAATCATTAATGTTGGAATTTGCTGAGGACTTTTTAAACTCCAATAAAATATTAAAATAAATGAAAAATTGAATGAAAAATAATCAAGTTTTAAATAATTTAAATCAAATTCATTTAAATTAGCAATTAATAAAATAATAATTGGGCCATAAAACTTTAATTTAGAAAAAATTGAAGAATCATTACTTTTGCCCATTCTCATCTCCTTTATTTGGAATTAACACTTTTACATATTCTAGTTGAGTAAAATCAGAAAAAAAATTTACAGAAAAAATTTTATTTTCGTTATCAAATTTTAGCTTTCCAATGGGAATCCCTGGTTTAAAAATTCCAGCTATACCCGATGTAAAGATGTTTAAATCATCATTAATTTTTGGATAATATTCTTCTTTCAAGTATTCAACAGTTCCTTCATTTTTTCCACTGCCCGATACTATAGAATGAATACCTAAAGGCTCTATAATTCCTGGTATTTTGCTATTAATGTCAGTAACTAAAATAACTCTGGATGTTAAAAAATTCACCTCCACAATCTTTCCTACAAGATAATCGTCATCGACTACAGCCATTCCTAGCTCAATATTATCTTTAGATCCTTTGTTTAATATAATTGAATTTAAAAATGGACTTTCTCTATCAAGTAAAACCTTTGCTATGATATTATCTTGAGAAAGCTGTTGTTCACCAATAATTTTTCTTAATCTATTATTTTCTGATATCAAGTACTCATTTGCCAACTTCTCAGCATTATATTTTTCATACAAATTTTCTTCTTTAGTCTTTAATTCATAAACTGCTAAATGATCTTTTGCTTTAAAATAATAATCTTGAATTTTTTTTTCTGGGATAGAAGCAACAAGTGAAATTCTATAGACAATATCTTGAAGTCCTTTTTCTAGATTATTAATTATTTTTAAATTTAAATTTGTAAGGATTAGTAAAACAATTGAAGCTATAATTAATGTAAATAAGGAAAATTTATCTTTTGCTTTTTTTTTTAAAAAAGCAGATCTAAATGCTATTACAAAGTCATCTCTGCTTCTAACCATTTCTACTAATACTCAGAAAGCATAGTAGAGAATGTTTGTTCTTGTTCTAAAGCTTTTCCTGTGCCGATGGCTACACAAGATAACGGATCATCAGCTACATGCACTGGTAAACCAGTTTCCTTTGAAAATCTTTTATCGATATTTTTTAATAGTGCACCACCGCCTGTTAATGTTAAACCCATATCTACTAAATCAGCGGATAATTCAGGAGGTGTATTTTCAAGAGCATCTTTAATTGCATTCACCATTTCTTTTAAAATATCATTAAGTGCTTCAGCGGTATCTTCTTCGGTAATATTGACTTCTTTAGGAGTTCCAGATCTCAAATCTCTTCCTTTAACTGCATAAGTATTACTACTTGATGCAATTGCAGTTCCTATTTCTTTTTTAATTTTCTCAGCAGTACTATCTCCAATCATTAAATTATATTCTTTTCTCATATAATTTACTAAGGCTGTATCCATTGCATCCCCTGCAATTCTTAAAGATCTAGAATAAACAAGTCCACCTAATGACATAACAGCTATTTCAGTAGTACCCCCACCAATGTCAACGATCATTGACCCTGTTGCTTCTGAAATTGGTAATCCAGCTCCAATTGCTGCAGCTATAGGTTCTTCAATTAATTGTACCCTTCGAGCACCTGCTGCAAGCGCACTATCTTGAATAGCTTTTCTTTCAACTGGAGTTGATCCTGTTGGTACACAAATCAATATTCTTGGATTAGCAAAAGTTCTTCCTTTGTGAACTTTCTTAATAAAATGTTTAATCATTTCTTCAGTAACAATAAAATCTGCGATAACACCGTCTCTTAAAGGTCTAATTGCAGTAATATTTCCTGGAGTTCTTCCAAGCATCGTTTTCGCTTCATCTCCAACTGCAAGAACTGTTTTTTTTCCACCCTGATCCACAATTGCTACAACAGAAGGTTCGTTAAGTACGATTCCCTGACCTCTAACTACTACCAATGTATTAGCAGTTCCAAGATCTATCGCCATATCTTGGCTCCATATTTTTTTTAAACTATCAAACATTCCCATCTATATACCTCTAACCTTCTGAATTTCTTGCTCCATTGGAGCAGTTTTGTTTCTTTTAATAATCATTTTATTTAATGCACTTAAATAAGCATTAGCAGATGCAACTAAAGTATCTGTGTCTGCAGCTTGACCAACTGTTGTTTTGCCATTTTCTTCAATTCTTACACTTACTGTTGCTTGTGCATCTGTACCTTCTGTAACAGCATGAACTTGGTATAATTGTAGATTTACATCATGTGGATATAAATTTTTGATACATTTGAAAATCGCATCTACCGGACCATCTCCTGTTTCAGATGTTGTTTTAATATCTCCATCAACATCTAATGTCATGTCAGCTTTTTGTGGTTCACCTGTACCAGCAAAAACTTTTAAAGATTTTAACGAAATAGTATTTGCTTTTTTATCTAATACTAAACTGTCATCTACAAGAGCAATAATATCCTCATCATAAATATGTTTTTTCTTATCTGCTAAAACTTTAAACTTACCAAAAGCATTTTCGATAATATCATCTGTTATATCTGCATAACCTAAGCTTGTTAATTTATCTTTAAAAGCATGTCTTCCAGAATGTTTGCCCATTACCAATGAGGTTTGTTTAACCCCAACACTCTCGGGAGTCATGATTTCATAAGTATTTCTATTTTTTAACATTCCATCTTGGTGAATTCCTGACTCATGCGCAAATGCATTTTTGCCAACAATCGCTTTATTATATTGTACTGGAAATCCTGTAACATTTGATACAAGTTTAGAAGCTTTACTTAATAAAGTTGTATTAATTCCTGTTTCAAATGGCATTAAATCATTTCGAGTTCTTATCGCCATCACCACTTCTTCTAATGCAGCATTCCCTGCTCTTTCACCAATACCATTAATAGTACATTCAATTTGTCTTGCTCCAGCTTGAACTCCAGCTAAAGAGTTTGCAACAGCTAAGCCTAAATCGTTATGACAATGTGTAGACAAAATTGCTTGATCAATATTTGGAACTTTATTTAAAAGAGTTTGAATAATTTTTGTAAACTCTGATGGAACTGTATAACCAACTGTATCTGGTATATTAATAGTCTTTGCTCCTGATTTAATTGCAAGCTCAACCGTCTTACACATATAATCCATATCTGTTCTGGTTCCATCTTCACAAGACCACTCGACATCATCAGTAAGATTTCTTGCATAAGTTACATGCTCTTTAATAGATTCATAAACTTGCTCAGGGGTTTTGTTTAATTTATGTTTCATATGAAGAGGACTTGTAGAAATAAAAGTATGA
>Ga0209335_10000481_pt1 | contig 48183 bp, 46 predicted proteins | sample COG_09_FD_184753 | JGI IMG/M metagenome (GOLD analysis project Ga0209335, IMG submission 184753) | Pelagic Microbial community sample from North Sea - COGITO 998_met_09 (SPAdes) (version 2) | ecosystem: Environmental > Aquatic > Marine > Neritic zone/Coastal water | place: Helgoland, sampling...
CCTTTGGTTTTTTTTGTTGAAGCATTTTCCACATGGCTACTACATAGTCTTGAGCATGTCCCCAATCTCTCTTTGAATATAAATTTCCAAGGTAAAGCTTCCCCTTTCCTAATACTGAGATCTTGCATAATGCAGATACAATTTTTTGTGTTACAAAAGTTTCACCTCTCAAAGGGCTCTCATGATTAAATAAAATTCCATTACAAGCAAAAATATTATACGCCTCTCTATAATTTACTGTTATCCAGTGAGCATATAATTTTGCAGCAGCATATGGGCTTCTTGGGTAAAAATTTGTTTTTTCATTTTGAGGTGGTCTTGAAGCACCAAACATTTCTGACGTTCCAGCTTGGTAAAATTTTACTCTATCTTTCATACCAAGGGTTAAAATAGAATCCAAAATCCTTAATGCTCCCAGTCCATCAACATTTACAGTATACTCTGGTACTTCAAATGAGACACCTACGTGAGATTGTGCACCCAAGTTATAAATTTCGTTAGGTTTAATATTTTTTATTATCTTCAAAACAGACAAAGAGTCTGTGAGGTCTCCATAATGTAAATAAAAATTTGTTTTCTTGTGTGAATCAAGATAAATATCATCAATTCTTTGAGTGTTAAAAGATGAACTTCTTCTTTTTACGCCATGAACAATATAATTTTTTTTCAACAGAAGTTTAGCTAGGTAAGCTCCATCCTGACCAGTGATTCCAAAAATTAAAGCAACTTTTTTTTTCATATTTTTTTGTATTAATAATTTTTTTTAACTTAATAATACTTAATAATTTACTTATTTTTTTACAATTTTTATAAACATGAATAACCCTAAAAACCTATTAAACGGAAATAAAATAATTTCTACTAATTTTATTAAAAAATTAAAAAAATAACCATTGAAAATTGGTTTATAACTAAAACCTCCTGAAAACAAATAGTGAATTGGTTTAAATTTAAATTTTTTTAAAATTAACAAATTTGTAAATTTATTTTTAAATATTTCAAAATCTCTTTCAAAAATTATAGATGGTAATGCTTGATTAGAAGAGCTAAGTCTACCGCCTTTTTTTAAATACCAATCAGATAACTCATCAAATTCTTCATGATGAAAATTTTTATAAATTATCCTTGAGAACCATGTATTAGCCGGTTCTATCATCAAAATTTTTCCATTTTTTTTTAAAACTCTTTTACATTCAAGCAAAAATTTCTCTGGTTCTGAAATATGATGAAATACATTTAGTAGTAATATTGCATCAAGACAGTTATTATTAAAATTTAATTTAGTTGCATCTAACTGAATATCTATACCTTCTAATGAAATAATTTCTGATGTGATTATATTAGGTATTATTTTTTTTATAAATCCTGCCCCACTACCAATTTCAAGAATTTTTAAATTTAAACTATTTTTTTTTGACAATTCGTTTTTGAAAATTTTATAACAATCTGAATAAAACTCATGTAATAAAACATTTTCATCTATAATTTTCTTAAAAATTTTATTAATATGTTTAGAGTCAATATCTTCTTGTATGTCAATTTTTTTGAAAAATATTTTTTGAAAAAAATTGATTATTTGCTTCTTCATGTTTGAAAAATTAACAATACTATTATTTAAATAATAACATCTTTAACATTTTTATTAAAATCAGTGACCCATCTACAATTGGATTTACTTTTTTTTTTCCTCCAATTCTAGATCTTTCATAAGATGGCATAGTTTCATAAAGCATTCCATTTCTTTTTGCTTTAATAGGAAATTCAACACAAAAAGTGAAATCAGGCGATTGTATATTTAACATGTTAAACTTTCTAGTGTCGCCTATTACATAAGTAAATAATATGTCTGAAATTTTTAATGAAAAAAAAATATTACCTAACTTAGTAAAAAAATAATTTCCAAATGATGTTACAATGTCATCATCATCACTTCCACCCAAAGGTTTTTCATATCTACTTGCAAATATGAAATCTAATTCTGTTGTTGATATTTTATTATGCATTTTGTTAACGTCATCTGGATTCATCGATCCATCTGCATTGATAATACAAAAATATTTTGTGTTTGTTTTTTTAATCCCTTCAATCAATGCAGAACCATAACCTGGCTTTTTTTGAAATAAAATATCAACTTCTTCAAATTTTTTTATAGATTCAAGTGTATCATTATCATCTTTGTCTAAAACAATTTTTTTTTTTACATCAAGTTTTTTTATATCATTAAGAAAAATAGGCAGTGACTCTTTTTCAAATTTAGCAGGTATTATTAGTGTTAAATTTTTCATATTTTAATATAATTGATATATAATTGATATATAACTATTCCATGATTAATTTCCATAAAAATAAAAACAAAAACAAAATTATAAATTTTTTAAAAGATTTTAAACAAAATAATATTAATAATTTTAGAAATAGCGAAAATTTTCATAAGAGACTCTTGCAAAACAAACCATACGATTTTGACATTAATGATTGTGTAAATCTTTATAATAAAATTATCGAAACAAGAAGATTATGTGTTCTTGAGTTTGGTTCGGGGTGGAGTACATTGATTATTGCTAAGGCTTTATATGATCTAAAAAAAAAATATTTTAAGAAAGTTAGCAAAATAAGAAAAAGGGATATTTTTTGTTTATATGTATTAGAAACATCTTCAAAATTTAAAAATATATCAATGTCTAGAATACCAAACTATATTAAAAAAGAAATTAAGATCACTGCTGGAGTATCGGGTGTTATAATGTCTAAATATAGAGATAGTGTATGTAATACTTATAAGAAAATTCCAAATTGTAATCCAGATTTTGTTTATATAGATGGTCCTCATATAAAGGATATTAAAGGGCATATAAATAATATTAATTTTTCAAAAAATGATGATTTTACGCCATTGTCAGGGGATGCCTTAATGTTGGAAAATATTTTTATTCCAGGAACTATTATCTATCTAGATGGTAGAAGAAACAATTTCCTTTTTTTGAAAAATAATTTTCAAAGAAAATGGGAAAGTAAAACTGATAAAAAAAATGATATTCATTATTTTACGCTTAAAGATGACTCTTTGGGGATACATAATGACAAATTATTAAGATTTTATAAAAATGGAACCTAATCTTAAAAACATATTCTATAATAAATTTAATTTTTTTAAATCAATCCTTAAGCTTTATTTATGCCAAAAAAAAACTTTTAAGTTAGAAAATTTGTCTGAAAAGCTTGAAATTAATGAAATTTTTAACGATAATAGAATAAACGAAAATTATCTAGAAGATCAAAATCTTATAAAAAAATCAAATATTCCTGATTTAAAGGGTGGTGTTAACGAAGGAGACAGGAAAGCCTTATATTTTCTTATTAATAAGATGCAACCTAACAATATACTTGAAGTTGGAACTCATATTGGTTCATCGACTTTATCTTTGGCGCTTGCTGCAAAAAAATATGGTGGTAAAATTGATACAGTCGATATTATAGACGTAAACAAAGAAGAAATTAGTTATTGGAAAAAATATAATAGTCAGAATTCACCAAAAAAAAATCTTACAAATATTAATTGTGAAGACTCGGTCACTTTTATAACATCTGACTCTAAAGATTATTTAGAAAGTTCAAAAAATAAATACAATTTTATATTTTTAGATGGTAGCCATAGTTCTGATCAAGTTTATAATGAAATAAGTCTAGCACTAAATATATTGGATAAAAATGGAATAATTTTACTTCATGACTATTTTCCAAAAGGAAAGGTTCTATGGCATGAAACTAAAAAAACAATATATGGTCCATATTTAGCTATAGAGCGAATTTTAAAAGAGGGAAATATTATTAAGGTTGAGCCTTTTGATAACCTGCCATGGAAAACAAAATTTAATTCGAACAAATCTTCATTGGCAATAATATATAAATGATAAAAAAGTTTAAATCACAAATAAGAGAAGTAAAGTTTGGAAAAAATTGTAAAGTAATTGAACCTGTAAATTTATACGAATGTGAATTTGGAGATAACGTTTTCATAGGTCCATTTGTAGAAATCACTAGAGGAGTTCATATTGGTCATAATACAAAAATATCAAGTCATAGTTTTATATGTGAGTTAGTAACTATTGGAAGCAATTGCTTTATTGGACATGGTGTTATGTTTACTAATGATCTTTTCAAAACAGGTAAGCGTAGTGGTGGTGACAAAAAAAAATGGTTTCCTACTACAATTAAAAATAATGTATTAATCGGTTCAAATGCAACTATACTTCCTGTAAAAATTTGTGAGGGATCAGTTATAGGTGCAGGATCAGTTGTAACGAAAGATATAAAGACTAAAGGTATATACGCGGGAAATCCTGCAAAATTGTTAAGAAAATTATAATTTAAACAAATATTTTTTTTTTAAAACCACATTACCAAAAACTTTTGGGAAATTATCCATTAAATAATTATTTAAGTTTTGGTGACTATTTTTTTTTAATTCTAAATATATTTTCTCTGTTTTTGTTATTTTTGAACACCAAATAGGATGCATAAGAATTTGAATTAATTTATTATTTTTTTTTAAAAAAGATTTAATTCTTTTTTTAAAAAATAAGCTTTTTCCAGAATCTGAAATATAATTTTTGTTGTTAAAAAAATTACTTTCATAAGTATTAATTATTTTTTTATATTTTTTTTTTAAAACTTTTTGGGATGGTCTATGGAAGCTAATGACGTAAGAGAAGTTATAATTATTTTTTTGAAAAAAATTTAAAGTGTTTAAAATATCTTTTTCTCTAATTGAAAAAAAATTCTCATCTATATGCAAACCAATTAAATGATTTAAATTATGAATTTCATTAATAATACTTTTATTTTTTTTATTGAAAATATTATAAATCTCATTATTTGGTTGAAAAAAAAAATTAGCAGCAATTTTTTGTTTGGCAAGATACCTTGCAATTAATAATGCATTAGTTATTGAGATATCAACATCAAATCTCAAAAAAAGTCCTTTTTTTGACTTTATACTAAATTTTTTAAAAATATGTCCTGATTTTTTTAAATCATTTATAATATTTTTAAATTGATTAGAAATCATTTAATTGAATCCAATAAACATTACAGATGATTTGATTAATTTTATATACCCATCTTTTGATAATTTTTTTTTGATATAATCAGAAAAGAATTTTAATTTATTTTCATTATATATTCCAGAAGATCTGTAAAAGCTTACTAAGTCTTTAACACTATTAACATTTTGGTAGTTATTTAAATAATTTATTTGGACCATGTCAAAATTTTTATTTAAATAATTTTTAATATCCTCAGGTCTTAATTTTTTATTATCTTCTCTTATATTTAAAATATTTTTTAAAGTATTTTTCTCCTCTGGCATTGTAATAATTAATCTTGAATTTTTTTTAAGTTTTGTTTTGAGATATTTAATTAATCTCATTGGATTTTTGGAATAATAAAATGCATAAGTACTATGTATTAGGTCAAATTTTTTGTTTTTAATAATTGAATCTATTTTTTTTAAATTATCCATATTCGCATTTATCAATTTTAAGTTTTTATTTTTTTTATTCTTTAAAGAAATTTTTTCTAAAGATTTTAATGATAAATCAACACCAATTATTGTTGAATTTTTTTTATTTTGTTTAATAGCAGAATTAATTTGCTTTCCATCTCCGCAGCCAATATCTAAAACACTTTTATTTTTAAAATCATAATAATTATTTATCCATTTATCAAAATTATATTTAGAATATTTTTTATTAAATTTAATTCTTATTTTTAAACTGTTTGAGTCAGTAACATTTTTTTTATTAATAATTTTTACCATGAATGAATTTTATTGAGACCTATTATAATAAATTAAAAAAATATAACTAATTAATTGAATAAAAATTAGTATATATATTTGTACTTTTAAAATTATCCCCAAAACGGGAATTATAGTTAAGCTTAGAATAATAAGTAAAGTTTGTAAATAATTAAATTTTTTAATTAGTAAATGATGAATATGATTTAAATCTCCATTTAAAGGACTTTTATTTTCCTTTATTCTAAAAAAAAATAACCTGATCAATTCATATCCAGGTATAGCGAATAAAACCAATATATCTTCAACAGTCAAAACTTGATTTTCTGCCAATCTAATTGCAATCACTGCAATAAAAAAAGACAAAAAATTGGAACCATTATTCCCTAAAAATAGCTTACCTTTTTTATTATAAATTAAGAAAAAAATTAGCGGAATTAGTAGATATATAAATATTACTGAAAAATTTGTTAAATAATAAAAAAAAATTAAATAAACTAACAAAAGTAGTCCGGACTGCTTGTCCAATCCATCATACATATTGAATGCTTGTGTGAAGGATATGTAACAAAATACTGAGAATAAGATACTCAATTTACCTAAGTTAAAATTATTTTTTTCAAATGAAGTATAAAAATAATTTAGAGCAATATCATTACTAAAAAAACAATATAAAGTAAAAAGTAAAATAAAAATAATAAGCTTTAAGTTTGATCTAAGCTTGATTTTGTCATCTACTATTCCAATAATTAATAAAATAAAACAAAAAAATAAAAATAAATTAAACTCTAAATTATTTGAAAAAAAATCAATTTTTGATTTTAGAAAGATCTGATCCAAAAAAAAAGTAGTTATAAATATAAAAAAAATAAATATTCCTCCAATTGGAGCTGTGACAAATTTATGTTTTTTTAAATCAATATCTGGAAAATCATACAAATTGATTAAATTAGATATTTTTTTGTAGTAAAAAAAAATAATAAAACTAAGAGTAGTTGTTATTAGAATAATCATCTTTTAAGAATATATAAAAACTTATTGGTAAATAAAACAATATATTCAACCAATTATTAAAAATATTCCCCGTAGGAAAGAATGGGAAAAAATTTATTAAAATTGATATTAATAAAATTAATACCGTACCGTTTAATATACTTTTTAAATTAAAAATTTCTTTAAGAAGATTAAAAATTAATAAAAAATAAAATATCAAACCTATTAGTCCTGTTTCAACCAAAATTTGAGCTAGAAAGTTATGAGGATGTGTGGAACATCTACCATCATTTATAAAATATTCTTTAAAACATTTGTGTCCAAACATTTTATTCCCATAGCCATTAATCGGTTTATCTTTAAACATTTCATAAGAAACCTTTAAATGAAGAAGATTCTGACTCTTGATATCTTCTTGTTTCAAATTTCCAATATTAAAGTTTAAAACCTGGCTAAATGTTAAGTAAATATATCTCTCTCTAATATCTTTAGAAAAAATTAATATTATTAGAGCTAATATTAATGAAATTGAAAAAAAATTCTTAAGATATTGTCTAAAAGACTTTTGATTATTTAAAATGTATAAAAATACCAGAAATGTTCCAATTATTAATAACGACGTTCTTTCACCTGAAAGAAATATTGCAAAAGATACAATTAAAGTAAAAAATAAATTTTTCTTTGTATTATGGAAATTAAAATCATTTGTGTAAAAATTTAAAAATAAATAAATAGGAAATAACCGTGATAAATATGAACCCAAAATATATTCATTATCAAACATTCCACTTATTCTATTTTTTTGAATAGCCTCAAAACCAAAAAAATTAAAATTAAAAATAAATTGGAAAAAAGCATCCATGCTCAAAAAAATTACAAGTATTTTGATTATTAAATAGAATTGATAAGGTAATTTACTATTTTCTTTTAATATCAAAGCCAAAATTACGGCAAATAATGGAAATCTTAAATAAGTTAATGAGCTTTTAAATGATATTATGATTTCGTCAGAAAATAAAGAATTTAATATATTATAAATTGAGAATAAAAAAATTATTATAATAATATTATTATTTTTAATTATTTTTAATAAAGATTTTTGGTACTTAAATAAACCTATCAAAACAATTATTACTAATGATAGATCCGGTAAAAAAGGACCTGTTATAAGTAACAAAGGTATAAATAAAAATAAATTATCAATTAAAGAATTGTTTCTTAATTCTTTAAAAAAAGATTTAATATTATAATTTGAAGTCAATATTTATTTTTTTTAAATTTAATTTATTTTTAATGTCAAAAATTATACTTTTTTTATTCAATAATTTATGAATATTTTTTTTTAAAAAGTCCAAAGTTTTTTTATGGGGGACGCTTATAATAATTATATCAAATTTATTTTTTTTTATATTATTTAAATTTAAATAATCAAAATTTTTGAAATACTTTATATTTTTGTTATTAATAAACGGGTCATATATTTTTGTAAATTTATATCTCTTAGAAATCAGCTGAAGTAAATCTAAACTTTTTGAATTTCTAAAATCATTACAATTCTCTTTAAACGTTAACCCTATAAATAATAATTTACTTTGACTGGGGTCAATTTTTTTTTCCTTAGAGATTTTAAGCAAAGATTTAAATATGTAATTTGGTAATTCATCATTTATTTTTCTTCCAGATAAAATAACATTTGTTTTAAAATTATTTTTTTTAGCAATATAAGTTAAATAATACGGATCTACTCCAATACAATGTCCTCCAACTAACCCTGGTTCATAACTATGAAAATTCCATTTTGACGATGCTGCCTTTAATACCTCGTGAGTATCTATTTTTAATTTATTAAATAACATTGATAATTCGTTTATTAATGCAATATTTATATCTCTTTGAGTATTCTCAATAACTTTTGCAGCTTCGGCTACTTTAATACTATTAACTTTTACTATTTTAGCCTTTATTATCATTGAATACAAATAATCTAAAAATTTTAATGTTTTTAAGTTTGACCCTGAGATTATTTTATTAATATTCTCTAATTTCTTTTTTTTATCACCTGGATTAATTCTTTCAGGTGAATATCCTAAGAAAAAATCTTTATTTAATTTGTATTTTGTTTTAGTTTCAATTAATTTTCCACAAACATCTTCTGTAACACCAGGATAAACTGTTGACTCGATAATTATAACATCACCTTTTTTAATTATAGGTATAATTTTATAAATACCTAGTTTTAGTAATGTTAAATCTGGTAAATTTTTCTTATTAACTGGGGTTGGCAAAGTAAGTATGTAAGTATTACATTTTTTAGCATGTAAAATATCATCAGAAAATATAAGTTTTTTTGAACGTTTAAATTGTTTTTTATCTACTTGAAAGTTTTCATCATTATTTTTTTTTAATTCATGTACTCGATTTTTGTTATTATCATATCCAACAGTTAGAAATTTTTTTCCAAATGCAATAGCAAGAGGTAATCCCACATACCCAAGCCCAATTACACAAATCTTAATTTTTGAATTGACTATAAATTTTTTCATAAACTATTTTAACTTCATTTATTCCAAAATTGCTCACAGCAAAATTTTTAGCAATTTTAGAATTTTTTTTTAAAAGATTTCTATTTCTGTATAACATTTCTATTTTTAAGCAAACTGATTTTTGATCATGAGGTTTTACCAAATAACCATTTAAATTTTCCATGATAACATCTTTACATCCAGGTATTTTATAAGATATAATTTTTTTACCATAATATGTACTTTCTAGAATTACCCTTGGTATCCCTTCCCCATAATATGACAAAATCAAAATTATATCAGCGAGTTCGTAAAGTTTATTTTTTTTTATTTCACCCAACCATTTGAGGTTATTTTTCATCTTATTAAGTTTTTTTAAGTAACTATATTTTAAATAATCATTAGAATTTTTTGTTTTACCTGCTAAAAAAAAATTTATATTATTTTTACTATTTTTAAAACACTTAGCAATTTCAATAAAATCAATTACACCTTTATGGTATTTCATTCTACAGGGCATAACTATATTAATAGTTTTTTTATTTTTATTTTTTAGTTTTGGCATATTCTTAAGATCTAATCCACTACCAAGTGTAAAAAAAATATTCTTTGATTTTATTATTTGGCTTTTTTTTAAAAAATTAAAATCAAATTTATTTTGAAATATAAATTTATGGTCAGATGAACTAAGTGTAATTTTTAATATATAAAATAAAATTTTTCTAATAAAGAAATTTTTTTTTCCTAAAATGATATTTCCAAGTCCAGAAAAAATGAAAAGATTTTTTTTTATAAAAAAAATTTTACTTAATATTGATCCATAAAAAATTGGCTTAATTGTGTAATAATGAAAAATTTGATCTTTATTTTTTATTATTATGAACAGCATATGAAAAAAAGTCAAAATTTCTTTAAAAATATTTATGCTTAGTGAATTAATAAAAAAAGAATGGAAATAGAAATTTGATTTTCTATAATTTTTTTTGTGAGGGGAGTAAATTTCAAATAAATATTTCTTTTTATTAAATTTTTTAAACACATCGTATTTATGTGAAATAAAATAATCATAGTCATTAACAAATATAATAATTTTTTTCATCTAATTTTTTTTATAAAAATATATCCATTTACTTAGTGTAAAAATAAATATTATTTCAAAAGGAAGTCTATATCTTGCTGACCCTATGGGACCACTTACTATCAAAAAATATGATATGTAAATTAGAAAAAAGAAAAAAATTTTTTTATTTTGATTATAAAACTTTAAAAAAATCTTAAATTCAATTAGTCTGAACAATAGGGTAAAAAAGATTGATAAAATTAAAATCAAAAAATAAAAATCAAATTCAACATTGTCAAAATAATTTTTTACTTTGTCTGTAAATTGATTGCCATCAATATTTGAAAATTTGAGATTAGGTTTAATCTCATAAAAATACTTATACTCTGAAAATGTTGGTAAAATTAAGGTTTTTAAAGATCCATTGATCCAAGATTTAATTAAAGTTGTAATTTTATAATCTTTCATTTGCATTATAAAAAATTTCTTTGCTAAAGAATCTTCATACAAAAAATTAGGTACTTCGTTTGATTTTGGATTATTTTCTTTAAATTTCGACCACTTGTTATCAATATTTTTTTTTGCTGTTTTAATATTAATATATTTTTCTTCTTGCTCAATTAATGGCAAATACCAATTTATTATATTTGTAGTATTTTGAGTTATATAAAATGAATTACCATAAGTAATATTATTCCTTAAAATCCAAGAAGCATTTATAGAATAAAAAATTACAATTAATAGAATTATACATTTAAATTTATTTATTTTTTGGAAAAAGATAAAAAATAAGGTTAAAAATATAGGATAATATATTATAACTGGTTTAGTCAAACTCATTAATCCTAAAACTATAAAAGAAATAATGGCATATTTTAATTTTGACTTAATTAAAAATCTACAAAAACTATAAATAAATAATAAAGAAAAAAATAAAAATAGATAATCTGCTAATATCATAAAACTAAATAGTATATAGTTGGGATTTAAGGCTGAAACTAAAACAAAAATTAGCGCAAAATTTTTACTGAACAATCTTCCTATTTTATAAATTATAATTAAATTTACGGTTGATAAAATTATTTGAATACAACTTATCATTATCTTACTTTCAAAAATGAAATAATTTAGGAATAAAAAAAACTGGTAAAGTGGTAATCTTTCATTTCCAAAAGATAAATTAATATTCAAATTTTTTAAAAAAAAATTATCTATTACTTCTTGATAGTCATACTCATGTTTAAACGGATATTCATTGAAATATAGATAAAAAATAAAAACAACAAATTTAATCATAATACTTATTCCAAGAATATTTGCTAAATTAAATTTCTTAAAAATCATAATTTAATATTAGTTTTATTTTTTCAACATATTTTTTGTTATATTTGTAAATTTTATTTTGATTATCAATTTGTATCTTTTTATCTAAAACTTGATTTATTTTCCTTGCAAACAAATTTGGATTATTATTTTTAATAATATTAATATAAAATCTATTATCTTTAATTTCTGAAGGTCCTGATCTGCAATCAATTGAAACGATTTTTTTATTTAGAGAAACTGATTGCAATAAAGAATTTGGCATACCCTCCCACCTTGAAGTACAAATAATAAGTTTTGCTTTTTTAATTATGTTGTAAGGATTTTTTTGGAAACCTAAAAAATATACTTTATTAATTAAATTATATTTTTTTATTAAAAATTGTAGCTTTTTAAAATATTTTTGATTTAATATTTTTCCTATTATTAATAACTTAAAGTTTGGTTTCTTCTTTAATAAAATTTTAAATATTTTAAGTGAATATTCAATATTTTTTTGAAAACTTATATTTGAAATACTTAGAATAAATTTATTTTTATAAATTTTACCTTTTAAGTTTTTTTTAGATTTTTTGTTATTGTATTTAAGGTTGATATAATTAGGTAAATGTATAAATTTATTTGATCTTTTAAAATAAAGTATTCTTTTTAAACTAATGTATATTCCTTTTGAAGGGCATACTACTAAATCTGCATTAAAATAACAAAATCTTAATAAAAAATTAAATATATTTTTAAATGAAAATTCGTGCTTTAAAGGCTCATATGGCATATTTGATTCTCTTACTATGAGCATAAATCTTTTAATTGAAAAAATTTTCACTAAATTCATCAACGCATTTGCCTGAGGAATATTAGAAAAAACAAATTTATAATTGTTAGAATTAATAAATTTTATAACAGAAATAAAACTAAAAAATGTTCTTTTATGATTTAAATAAAAAATTTTACCATTAAAATTATTTTCATAATCATAATTACTTTTCTTTCCAAGAACTAAGAGGTCAGTTTTTATATCTTTATTAATTAGATGAGTTGTTTTAATTATTTCTGTTGTTACTCTTTCTGCTCCTCCAGTATTTAGAGTTGGTAATACAAATAAGAATTTTTTTAATATTATTTCTTTTGCTTCTAAAATAAACGATTGATAATAATTTAGATATTTAAAATTATTATAAATAAATTCTTTAACATTCTTGCATTTTTTAAAATATTTAGGATAGTTTTCTAGATATAATTTTTTTGATTTCAGAAGAGATTTGAATAATGCTTCCGGACTCTCAGGTTTTACTAAAAAATCTTTATCTTTTATTAAATATTTTGTGTCTCCAACATCACAACCTATATTTATAATACCATGGCTCATTGTTTCCCCAACAACATTAGGAAATGACTCTCCCAAACTAGATAGAACATGAAAATGAGAAATACTCATGTATTTTTTTAGATTCCTTGTTTCATTTACAATTATTATTTTTTTTTTGAATTCTTTAGTTATTTCAAGATCATATTTTTCTAATATATTTTCATTGCCCTTGCCAATTATATATAATTTCCAATTCTTAAATTTTTGATCAAATAATAAAAAAGATTTTAATAAATTCTTGTGATCCTTATAGTAATCATTTCTTGCAATGCATGAATAATTAATACACTGATTTTTTTTATGTTTAAGTTTATTTTTATTCAATAAAAAGCCGTTATGAATTACAGTTATATTTTTATTTAAAAAAAATTTTGAATGTTGTTTTTTTGATTTGTGAGAATTAAATATTATTTTATCTGAAAACAACGAAAAAAATCCACTTAAGAAAACATAAAAAAATCTCTTAGGTGATTTATAAATTTTTTCCCCTGAACTTCTAATATTCCAAATTTTTCTTTTTCCATTTAATAAAGCCGAAATTAAATTTGTTTGATAATTCCAAGAATAAATAATATCAATTTTCTCTCGATTTTTCTTACAAAAACTTCTAAGAAAAATTAAAAATTTTAATAATCCAAATAAAGATAAATCATTTGGTTTAAAAATCTTTACTTTTCTTTCTAGCTCTTTTTGATAAAATCCAAAAGGTTTTAAAACAAATACAATATGATTATTTTTATTATTATCAAATTTAATTAAATTAACTAAATTTTTTTCAGTCCCACCTGACCCTAAACTTGTTATGATATGTATTAAATTCATTATAGATAATTTGAACTATTATTATTAAATAATAAAACTTTCAATTGAATTTAAATAATTTTTAAACTAATCTAAATATCTCATCTTTAATAGTAGTATAATCTAATTTTTTAAACTAACACATGCAAACTAATAAACTTTACAAGAATTTTTGAATCAAAATGTGCTGAATAAAAATTACCATTAATAAATGAAATAAAATATAATCAGAATAAATTTATAAATTTTAATCAAGAATATTTAATTCATTTAATAAGTCCAAAATCAGATATTTTTAAATATTTTAAAAATTTAATAGAGTAAAAGATTTCTTTCAATTTCAATTCTATTTTCCCAATTAAGAATTTTATTTTCAAATTTTGATTTTATTTCAATAGAATTTAATTTTAATAATTGAGGATTGTTGTAATATTTTAATATCAAATTACATAAACTTTCTTCAAATTTTTTTTCAGAAAAATAGAAGTAATTTTTTTTTAGTTTTTTTTTTAAATAATGATTTTTATCTTCATTTGTATTAACAAATATACATGGTAAACCATAACCAATTACCTCAAGGGAGGAATTGCTTAAAGATCCAATAATATTTGTCGATACGTATAAATCGGAACGCAACATATGTTGTTCAATTTGCTTAAAGTTTTGTTTATGTAAAATTTTAACAAATCTTTGAATATTATGTTTTTTTACATATTGATTGATATCATTAAAATAATTACCATATCCAAAAATCAAAAATTCTATATTTTTGTTCAATTTAATTATTTTATGAACTGTACTAATAAACTTATGTGTTCCTTTATCAATATCAAATCTACCAAAATGTATAACTCTAAATTTATTTTTAATATAATTTTTGTTAATTGAAAAACATCTATACTTTAAAAATTGACTGCCATTTAAAATATGATGAATGTTAGTTCTTTTAGAAAAAATATTTTTATCTAAAATATTTATAAAATTACTGCCATCATCTGTACAAATTATATTTTTAAATTTAAATCCATAAAATTTTTTTCTTAAAAATGAAAAAAAACCTTGGTTTCTAAACTCATAGTTTATTCCCCATGCTCCTAATAATCTGAGAGTTACTTTATTAGAAATTAAACTCAAAATTGCACCTGAGACTAAATTTTGATTGTCTATATAATGAGCATTGGGCCTAAAAAATAAAGATTTAAAAATTATAAAACTTAATAAAATTAAATTATTAAGAATTTTAAAAAATATGCTTTGATTATTAAAGAAATTCTTGTTAACAATAAAAATCGTAGATTTTAGATTTTTAAAAGAAAATTTTCTACAAAGATAATTTGTTTTATTTTTATTTTCATCTACAAGAATAATTTGTAAATCATCTCTTTTATCTAAATACTTAATAAAGTTTATTAAAACTGGCGAACCTATTGGTTCCCAATCTTTTTTTTTTTCAAACGAATTTTGAAGACCAGAAAACTTTCTAAATATTATATTTATTTTCATTTTTAAAAAATTCTTTATAAATTAATTTTCTTAAATTCAATCTATCAAATTTAAATTTTTCGCTATTAAATTGATTTTTTGTTTTTTGTGAATTTCTAAAAAATATTTTTGGATTTAAAATAAATCCAATTTTTTTTGGATTAATTAAACTTTTAGGCAAATATTCAGATAAAATTTTTCTTTGCAAAGGTTTATAATTATTATCTAATATTGCTCCATGATCAAACTCGAGCAATTTTAATAATAACTTTCTATTAAGATATGGTGATCTAATTTCAAGAGAGTTCTGCATGCTGCTATGATCAGATGCAAGCAACATTTGATAGGGTAATGTTGAGGATATTCTAATGTTTGAAAAATTATCAAGAAAACTTAAATCATTATTATAATTTAAACCTTCAAACAACTTAGTTTGAATGTTTGGGTAAAAATTATAATTTAAATATGAGAAGATCAATTCTAGTTCTTTAAAATTTTGATAGTATTTTAAAGTGTCTATTTTTTTTGTCTTTAAAAAATTAACTTTTTTTAATATTTTTTTAATTAATTTCGAATTAATTATATTTAAGTTTTTATTAAAAAAATTATATCCATTATATCCATAAAAAATCTCGTCAGCTCCTAAACCTGAAATTGCAACTCTATATTTTTTTGAAATTGCATGGTTTATTTGGTAACTCATCAACGCAGAAATATTATCATTTGGTTGTTTAAAAATATTTATTAAATTTTCAAATGAAAAAAAATTTTCATCAAAATCAATATTCTCTATATTTAAATTTATATCAAGTTCCTTTGCAATATTTGAAGTTAAACTTGTCTCATTAAATTGTAAATTAGTATTGGAGGATTTTTTAAATGAGGCATGAAAACAATTTATATCAAAATTTAACTCCTTTTTTAAAATGCATGCGATAAGAGTAGAATCTATACCGGATGATAAGAGGAGGGCAATAGGTACATCAGAATTTAATCTTTTTTCACATGACTCAATCAACAAGTTTTTTATTTCTAGTAAGTCAATTTTGTTTACTTTGCTTTTCTTATTTCTATCTTTTAATAAATCTTGATAAGACCAATAATTTTTTTTAATCACTATTTGACCATTTACTATCTTCAATAGAGATGCTGGAGGACAATACTTAAGATTTTTATAAAAAGTATTTTCTTTTGAAAAACCAAACATATAAAAAATATTTTTTTTAGCTTCTGAAAAATCTTTTTCTAAATTAAGAAATTTTTTTAATGGTTCAATTTCAGAAGAAAAAAATACTCCAAATTGATTTTCTATGTAATAAATTGGTTTTTCACCAAAAATATCGGTGCATAAAAATAATTCACCCGAATTATAATAAGCAAACGCAAACATACCATCAATATCAATTAAATTATCAACTTTATTTTTTCTTAGAAAATTAAATAGTACTTCGGTGTCTCCATCTGTATGAAATTTAAAATCTTTTTTTAAAACACTTTTTAAACTAGAGTAATTATATATTTCTCCATTGAATGATAACGCAGTCTGATTTTCATAAAATGGTTGATTAGATTTAGATGAAATATCTAAAATGTTTAGTCTTGTGTGACCTAAAAAAAAATTATTTTCCTTGTTTATCCAGAAACCAAAGTTGTCGGGACCTCTGTGGTTTAATAATTTGAGAGATTCTATGGCAATTTTTTTTTTGTCCTCATTTATTTTTTCATTTTTCAAGAAAAAACCAAATATTCCACACATGTTAAAGATCTAATTTTTTTTTTAATTTATATAAATGCAAAAGTAAGATTAAAATTTGACCATTTCCTTTGATCTCACCTTTAACTATATTAAGAAAATCTTTTTCTAATTTATCAAAATTTAGAAAATAAAAAAAATCTCTAAAATTTTTTGCTTTTAACATTAGTCTTATTTTTTGCTTTAGGTAATTATTTTGATAAATTTGTCCATCTAAATCTGGGAATGTTCTATTCTCATTTTTTGGATGTGTATATTTTTTATCTCTTAATAGCCAATAAAGTATTTTTCTAAAAATTGAGTTAACGAAAAGTTTCTTCGAGGAAAAAATTATCTTTTGACCATGATTTGCACTGGGTATATTAGAGAAATCTTTATTTAATATTTTTAATGAATTTCTCATAATTTTGCCATCAAATCTAATATCTCTATTTAGTGAAAGATAGAAATCAAATAAATCATTGTCAAATGAGATTGTTTTTTCATTTCCAAACTTTGAGATACTCAGTACATCAAGGTGGCTATAGTGCCTAGATAAATTTTTGATAAGAATGTACTCCCATTTGTGATTATTATCACTTAATTTTGTTATTTCCTTGAAATCCTTCCTTAAATTAAAAATTAATTTTTTAATAATTTTTTTTCTGTACTCTTTATTGATATATTTTTTTAAATCAAAATTTTTTGTTTTATAATTAGAATTAAAAAAATAATATTTAACGATATCATTGTAATTGTTTAAATCTAGGGGAAGCTTTAAATATGTGTCTCTACCAAATAATTTTAATCTTTTATGAGGTAAATACATACCTTGAAATAAATAATCAAAACCGTGACCATGTAATGTGATATTATTTATATTAAATTTTTTTTTACTACTAAAAAAATTTATGTAGTGATTATACATGCCGCTTGACAAATTTAGTTTTGATGGACCATTTTTAATTATTTCTTTTTTATCAATTTTTAAAAAATAATGTTTAATTTTATAGATTTTAGTGAGCAAACGTGAATAGATATATTCACCCTTTATATTAAAACCAAACGTAAAACATTTTATTTTTAAATTTAATTTAATTAAAGCTGCTAAAATAAACCTTGTGTCTAAGCCACCACTTAAAAATAAATAAACATTTTTTTTATTTTCAATTTTATTTAAGATTGAGTTTAATGTTTTGTTAATAAATAAATTTGAAATAAAAGATAAACTTTTGTTTTTATATTTATCATCAAATTTTGGAAACCAATATTTATGAATATAAATTTTTCTTGATGAAATTTCTAATATAGATGAGTAATCTAAAAATTTAATTTTATCATCAAATGTTTTATTTCCATGAAGTTTTCTGAAATTTAAAAACTCCATAAAATTTTCTGGTAATAATTTTATTAATGTTTTGTTTTTTATTCTATTAAATAAATTAATATAATTATTTGAAAAAAAAATATCGTCTTTGATCTTTACATAATACACAGGAACGGAAGTAAACCTATCATTTATAATGAAAAATTTTTTTTCGTATTTAATAATAATTAAAAATTCACCATTAATTTTTTTTATAAATTTTTTGTTATTTTCAAATTTTGAAAAAAAATCTTTATTACCAATTTTTGGATTTCCCAATACAAAAAATATAATTTTTTTTTCTTTAATTTTTTTAAAACCTGAGTTGTTATAAAACTTTATTTTTTTATTTTTTAAATTATACGCAAAAAAAAAATCTTTATACTTATTCATAAAATTCTTTTATACTTTTTATTACATAAAGTTGATATTTTCTTGTTATGCTTGATGAGATTGGAATTGACAAAACTTGCTTTGTTAAATTGTTACAGTTTTCAAAACTTGTAGAATTTGCCTTATAAGCTTTCTCAAGGTAAATAGGTTTATAAAATATTTTTACGTCAATATTCTTTGACTTTAAAAATAAATAAAGTTTGTTTCTTTTATTTTTTACCTTTAACGTATATTGAGAATACACAGAGAGATAATTTTTTTTTATGTGAGGTAGAGTAATATTATCGATAAGAGAATTTAAATGTTTATTGTAAAATTGGGCTGCTTCATTTCTTTTTTTGATTAAAAAATCAATTTTTTTGAGTTTAATAAGTAAAAAAGATGCCTGTAAAGTATCTAAACGCCCATTTAAACCAACCTCGATAAATTTACCTTTTTTATCTTTTCCATGATTTCTTAAACGTTTTAATTTGTCTGCTAGTTTTAGATTATTGGTAAAGCATGCTCCTCCATCTCCCAAACAACCTAACACTTTGGTAGGAAAAAAACTTGTACATGAAATGTCTGCGATATTACAAGATTTATAATTTTTAATTTTTGCTCCAAAACTTTGGGCTGCATCTTCTATTAAATATATTTTATTATCGTTGCAAATTTTTTTAAGTTCAAATAATTCTGAACATTGCCCAAATAAACTTACAGCTAAAATAGCTTTTGTTTTTTTTGTTATCTTTTTTTTAATTAAATTAAAGTCTAGATTAAATGTATCTTTATCAATATCTACAAAAACTGGTTTTGCTTTTAGTAACTTAATTACTTCAACATTGGATATCCATGTAAATGGTGTGGTAATTATTTCATCACCAGGTTTAATATTTATTGTCATCAATGACAAAAGAAGAGCATCGGTTCCTGATGAAACGGCTATTGAATATTTGCATCCAATATAATTTGATAAATTATCTTCTAATTTTTTTACATCTGGCCCTAAAATAAATTTTGCTGAGGACAAACTTTTTATTAATTGTTTTTTGAAGTCATTCCTAAATAAATCGTTTTCTTTTTTTACTAAGTTTATTTTCATTTGATAAAAATATGTTTGTTTTTTTTGTTAGAATTATGAAAATTTTCTATAAGCTTTATAGTTTCTATTGTATTATTGGAAGTGGGACATTTTTTGGTTTTATTTTTTAAGTCACTAAATATTGCTTCATAAATATCCTCATGGCCATAATTAAAAAAATTTTTTTTATTATAACCATTTACCTTAAATAACTTTTTGATTTGTTTATTATTTTTCACGTCCAAATACTCAAATTTATTCAATGCTGGTCCTCCCACTTTAATATTACCTTTCTCAGAAATTATATTCATAGTGCATTCATAATTTTTACGGTAAGAAAGAACAGTAATATTTGTAGATATGAGCACCCCATTATTATTTCTCATATTTATTAAAGCTGTATCTTCTGTTTGAATTTTTCTTCCCAATGTGGATGTAATGCAACTTATCTGAGTAGTTTTTCCAAATAGCCAATTTAATATATCTATGTGATGAGAAGCTTGATTAAAAATTGCTCCACCATCCAAAAGTTTATCACCTTTCCATGTATCCTGATCATAGTATTTCTGTGGTCTGTGCCAAAATACATTTAAATTTACTAAGTATATTTTTCCTAACAAATTCTTTTGGATAATTTTTTTTAAAAGAATTAATGTTTTGTTAAATCTATTTTGCTTTACAGCAAAAAGTTGTAATTTTTTTTTATTAAATATATTATTTAATTCTAAAGATTGATTAAATTTTAATGTTAATGGCTTTTCAACTAAAACATTTATTTTTCTTTTTGCAGCCATCTTACAATGTTCATAATGCAGACCACTAGGTGTACAAATTGAAATAAGATCTAGATTTGAGCTTTGTCTAAAAAAATCTTTATAATTATTATATTTTAATATATTTGAATTTTTAATTTTCTTAGTTTTTTTTTTATCAGTGTCACATACTGAAATTAATTCAAAACTATTTATATTTCTAACGTCATTAATAGCTTTAAAATGTTTATCAAATATCTTACCACAACCTAAAATACCTAGTTTAATTTTTTTCATTTAATTTACCGAGATTTATATTCTTATTTAATAATAAATAAATAATTATTGAATAATATGAATAAATTTTTTCACTCATTAATAATGTTATTATCAAAAAAGTAACTAAAAAAATTGTTTGATTTTTTTTAAATTTTTTAATTCCAATTAAATAAAATAGTGAATAACCACTAAGTAAAGTGATTGGCAACCCAAAAATACACACAAGATAAATAAGTAAAGAATGATTACTATAATTTAAAAGTTTAATTTCAAATGCCTCTTTAGCTGTCATACCAAAAGTTATTTTTTTTTTATCATCAAAAAATGCTTTAAATATTTGATGTATTGTACCTATTCTAACAATATTACTTTCTATTTCTCCATAACTTTTGATTAATGGATTAGTCTTTTTTATTTCCTCTTTATTGAAAGTATATTTATCAAAATTATTTATATTATTAACTATATTATAACTAATTTTTATTGAATTAAATTTCTCATTAAAAATTTTATCTAATTGAATAAAAGAAAAAAGGGTAAATAATAATAATATTAATAAAGCTGATCTATAAATCTTGCTATTATAAATATTAAAAAAAAAATATAAAAAGTTCATCAAAAATAATATGAAACCTGATCTTGAATGGCTAAAATCAAAATATATATAAAATATTAAACAGTATAAAATAAAATATATAATTTTTTCTTTTAGATATTTTGAATATTCAAAAATCAAAAAGAAAAGTAATGAATAAGAATATAGTATTGCGTTACTAGTAAAAGTTGATTGATCTCTAAACCATTGACTTATAAAAAAAATAATTTCGTAAAAATTAATTTTGACTATGAAATCTAATACAATATGATTATTTTCTTCAATAAAAATATAAAAAAAAAACCTTGTAACTACTGAGTAATAAACTAATAAAAAACTAAATAAAATAAAAGATATTTTTAAACTTAAATAAATTTTTTCTGATTCAATATTTTTAATTATCAAACTAATCAAAAAATAACCTACAATTAAGTTTATAAAATTAATAGTTATGATTGCATTTGGATTTTTTAAATCTAAAAAATAAAGACTATTAGTATATAAATATTCTTTTCCTAAATAATAAATAAATAAAAACAAAAAATAAAATATAATTTTATCAACTTTAATTATTAGATTTTTGTAAATTATAAATAAAAAAAGACATGGAATAAAAAAAAAGTAAATATTCATTTCAATCACTAGATTAGGGATTATTGAGAATTTCCTAATTGGAAATAAAAAAAAATTAAATAAATGAAAAAAATTGCAAAAAACTATAATTAATAAAAATACTGAAAAATAATTAAATTTTTTACTATGCATAAATAAAAATAAATATATTAGAATAAATTACTTTTTTTAATGTAACTGTTTAAAAATTATATCAGAAATAAATTTATGTCCAGTTTCATTAAATGAACTTCTGGGTTTATCAGAGATAAAAATATTTTTTTTATCTATTTTTTTTTTTAAAATTTCAACATCTAAGTCAATATATTTTATATTGCGAGAAACTAAATAATTTACTATTTGTGACTTCATGTCTTTATTAATTATATGCTTTTGATTTGAATAAAAAATATTTAATGGAGTAAAAACAATATATAAATTAATATTATTTTCTTTTAAGTAACTGATGGTATTATCTACTATTTCTAAATAAATATTAATTTTAATCTCTTTTTGAAGGTCTAGATTATGCATTTTTACAATTTTGTTTTTTAATTTAAAATAATATCTCGCATTGTTGAAAGTAATAATACCTAAAATTCTATTTTTTCTAGAATTCTTATACATATTTATTTCGTCTTCTATAGTACTCTTTTTTACTTCTCTAAATTTTTCAGATTCACCTAGATATTTTAAATTTTGAGAGAAACTTTTTTTACTTAAATATTTTTTTAAAATATTATCTCTAATTTCATTTTCTAAATCTAAAAAATCATTTTTCATATTTAAAAACCAAAAAACATTTTTCGTATTTTTTAAAGGTGCATATTCCTTTAAAATAGCAAATTCGGTAAGAGGACCTGCACCTCTATTACTTAAATTTATTATACTTGTTTTTCTAGATAATAGACTTGAGAAATTATATTTATTTAAACATGAACCTAATACAACCTCATCACCCAGAATTATATTTATATTTTCATTCTTCCATTGAATATTCTTATTGTTAAATCCATAGTTGTCACTTTCAAATATAAAATAATTTTTCTTTTCATAGCAATCAATAATTTTTGAATTTGAAAAATTAGATAATGGTAAAAAATTTTTATTTTTACCAATAACATTTCTTGGGTAATAAGATAAATAAATATTATTATTATTTTTCAATTTTAAATAGTAATTAGATCTATTAATTTTATTACTATAAAAAAAAAAATAGATTTCAATAAAATATAATCCTATTAATAAAGATAAAATAATTATTTTAATTTGTTTCATTTTAGTTTATTTAAATATACATTTATTTATACATGCTTAATCACGATAAATCATTTTTAAATATTGAAGACTCTATAAATGGGCTTAAGGAGGATGGTGTGGCTGTGATAAAAAATCAAATTAATAAAAATGAATTGAATTTAATAAATGAAAAAGTAAGAAATATTTTAAAATATCCATCAATTCTAGGTAATGTGGGTTTTTCTATGAAAGATCCTTTCAAAAAAACTTATGATGCATTTCTTTTAGATAAAATTGTACCAAATGTTATTTCAAATAAGAATATATTAAAAATAATTAAAAACTACTTAAGAGATGAAATAGTGATTTCTGAAGTTTTTTTAAAACATGATTTTGGAGATAATTTAACTTATTTCCCGTATCATCGCCATACAGGTCATAATGGTCAGAATAAATTATTTGGATGTGGATTAATATTGTATTTACATGATACTGAAGAAGGTGCTTTCTGTTATTCAATAGGATCCCATAAAGAAAATTTAGATGATGAACCTGAAAAATTATATTTTTCAAAAAATAAAGATAGATTCTTTAAAAATTTAAGAAGAATTAACGCAAAAATGGGAGATATATTGATTTTTGATGAAAGTGGTTTTCATGGCCCAGAACAGCCAACACAAAAATATAGATCAGTAATAATCTCTGGCTATAGAAGTAAAAAAATATTTAATAATCAAACTAAAACAGAAATACCTTTTTTAAATACAAGTTTCAAACTACTAGACGAAGAACAAAAAAGTGCGCTAGGTTTAAATAATGATGCATCTGGAGTTTATAGCGATTATCATTTAAGAAACAAAACCAATATCAAAAATATTCTATATTTATATAAAATTATTCAAATCCAATTTTTTTTACAAAAAATAATTATTAAAATTAAAAAATTAATTAAGAAATAAATTAAATTTTTTTGAGAAAATTTTTATAAACTATTAAGTCTTTTTCGGTATCTAAGTTAATACTTTCTTTATCCTTCATTAAATAGTAATTGGATTTTTTAGAAATAAATTTTTTTTCTTTAATAAAAAAATTTCTTTTTACTATATATATTGCTCCATTAAGTTTATAAAACTTAGGTAAAAATTGTCTGTTTAAGTTTTTTCTTTGATGATTAATTAAACTTATCATTTTTTTATTTTTTATTTTAAATATTTTATATGGATGAGGTTCTTCAATTGGAGAAATACTTACCATAGTTGTGGACTTTGATTTAATGAATGATCTGATAGCTTCATTAACATGCTTTATTGTTCTTAAAGGCGAGGTCGGTTGCAACAAAATTATAGCATCGAATTTTAACTTATAATACTTTTCAAGCTTTAATATTGAATTAAATATTGTTTTATAAACGGGTGAATTTTTTAAGGCTAATTTTTTTGGTCTTAAGAAGGGTATATTTATTCCAAATTTTTTAGAGTAATTTGCAATTTTGATTGAATCTGTATCAACAAATTTATGAGAAATATATTTTGATTTTATCAAAATATTTATTGAATGATCAATAATTCTTTTATTTCCTATTTTTAGAAAATTTTTATTTTTAATTGAAGAAGAGTTTTTTTTTGCTGGTATTATTCCTAAGAGTTTAATCATTTAGTGATTTTATAAAGTTACGAAATATAGTATTTTGATTTTTTTTACTTAACTCTTGAATTTTACTTGTTACTAAATGATTATAACTTTCTAAGTCAAAAGAGGATTTTTTTATAGCTAATAAATAATTATAACCATCCTTTTTATATTTATTTTTCATTAATTTTTCATTTTCTAATTGTAAATTAATTACATTTTTAATTTCTGATAGATTACTGAGGTGATGCACTGAGTTTAAGATATTGTAATCATTATAAGGACTGAGACTAATTACAGGAATACCTAATATTGATGCTTCTGTTCCAGCTGTTCCAGAAATAGTTATTACAATCTTTGAATTTTTAATTACATTTATTCCTTCATCCAAAGGATCAGCTATAATTACATTTTTGAATTTTTTTAATTTTTTGTAAAATTTTAGATCTCTTCTTCCTATTCCTACAAGGCTTTCTTTTACAACCAAATAATGATCAGAAGGTAAATACCTAGAAATAAGAGCAATTAAAGCCTCTTGAAAAAAGAAAAAAGGAGAATTATTTAAAATTTGTGGCTCAGGCTCTGTATGTAATGGGTAATAAACAAATTTTTTCTTTTCTTTTATTAACTGAATTAAACTTTTACAATTATTTTTAAGAAAATTGTAGTGATACCACATTCTACAACTATGTGATAATTTTGAAATTAAATTATATGTATATTTTGAGTTATTTAATTTAGAATAAAAATGTTTTAGAATAATAGGTAATAACTTTTTAAAAAAAGTTAATAATTTAAAATTTTCAAGATTTCTTTTTCTTCTCAAAAACTCTGCATCATAAGCTCTTATTAAGATTTTACTTGTATCAATATAATTTTTGTTATTTTTTGATAATTTTTTAAAATTTTTAGTTATTCCTAAAATTTGCTTAGTTGAAGATTTTGACCAATAATGATAATTTTGAATTCTAGATCTTTCAATTGCTCTATACTTAATTTTTGCTATTTTACAGACATAATAATGTTCTTTCTCACCACTTATAAAAACTTTAATTTTTTTCTTTTGAATTTCTTTTAACCAATGATCAAAAAAATCATTTAAACCAGAAATAATTTTTTTTGTATTTACTTCTGATAATTGGTGTTTTGGGTGATTTACTGCACCAATTGCATACTCAATTCCAAATACACGATTAGATGCCAATAAATCTAAATAAGTTGTCTGAATTTTTTTTTCATAAAATAATTGTTTCTTTTTATAGTTTTTTTTCACTACTGTCTTAACTATAAAATTATTTATGTCTGAATGCTCTATTTTATAAAATACTTTTCTAAAATCTTTTTGAAAATATTTAACATGAAGATGATTATTTGAATAGCAATATACTTTGTGTTTTTTTTGTTTTAATTTCTGTGCAAGTGAAACTTGTAAATTTTGAATATGATTTTGAATATATAATCCAATTATCATATTTTCTTAATTAATTTATTTATCTCTCGGTTCTTTAAAAAATAATTTAAATTTGATCTATACTCAAATCCTTTTTTAACTAGTTTTGCATTTCTATTAATTTTCAAAAATTTATTTTTTAGACCTGAGTTAAAATTATTTAGTATGACGTAATAATTTTTTAATTCGTATGTATTTTCGGCATCTGAGACTGTTATCATATTCTCATCAATTTTTTCACCAGGCCTAATTCCAATTAATTTAATTTTAGCTTTAGGTTTGATTATTTTAATTAAATCTACAATTTTTATAGATGGAATTTTCGGAATAACAATTTCACCCCCAGTCATATTTTTAAGGGTCCAAAGTACTGTCTCAATTCCTTTTTCAAGAGTTATAAAAAATCTAGTCATTTTTTTATCTGTTAATTTAACAATATTAGAATTGTTATTAAGTAAATATGGAACTATGGAACCTCTAGATCCGAATACATTACCATATCTAACAATAGAAAATTTACACTTTGTTTTAGGAGACATATTATTTGCTGCAATAAATAGTTTATCACTGCAAAGTTTAGTTGCTCCGTAAAGATTAATAGGTGCTGCAGCTTTATCGGTAGAAAGAGCAACTACTTTTTTAACATTAGTATCTAAACAACACTCTATTAAATTTTTTGCTCCTAATATATTTGTATTTATATATTCAATTGGATTATATTCAGCGGTATCAACTTGTTTCAAAGCAGCAGCATGAATAACAATATCAATATCCTCTAGTGCTCTCTTCAATCTTTCTTTATCTCGAACATCTCCTATAAAAAATCTAAGTCCCTTATATTTCCTGTCTAGAGATGATTTAAAATTATATTGTTTTAGTTCATCTCTTGAAAAAACAACAAGTCTTTTTATATTTGGAAATTTTTTCAAGATACTTTTAACAAAATTGGTACCAAATGAACCCGTTGCACCTGTCACAAGAATTTTAGAATTTTTATTGATCACTTTTTATAATTTTTTTATTTTTTAATTCATAAACTATATCACAATTTTTAAAATTTTTTTGATTATGAGAAATTATGATAATTGTTTTTTCTTTTTTTATGATATCTAATAGTCTCATTATTTCATCTTCTGATTCATGATCAAGTGCAGAAGTGGCTTCATCAAGAATTAATAAATCTGAATTTTTATATATTGCTCTACTTAGCGCAATTCTTTGCAGTTGTCCTCCTGAAAAATTTTTTAATTCATTATTTAAGAGTGCATCTATTGTAATTCCATTTTTGTTTAGAACACTATCTTGCAATTGTGTAGATTCAATTGCTCTTTGCAAACGTCTTTGATCTACTTTTTCATCTTTATTTGTAAAAGTAATATTATCTTTTATAGAAGCTTCAAAAAAATTAAATTCTTGGGGAATTATCGAGACATTTAAAAATTCATCATTTTTTAACTCTTTATCGTCTACAATTAATTTTCCGCTACTTGGTTTCAGTAATGAGGATACTATTCTTATTAAAGTAGATTTGCCCTGACCACTTTTTCCAAAAATACCAATGATTGAATTTTTATTTATTTCTAAATTTAAATTTTCAAAAACTTTATTCTCTGAATAACCAAAATCAATATTTTTAAGTATAATTTTTTTATCAAACTTTACTAAATTTAAAACATTTTTTTGAATATTTTTACTCAACTTTATTTCTTCATTTACTATTTTTAAAGATGGAATTGAATTTTTTATATTCTGATAAATTACTAACAGTTTATTTGAGGATGAAATTATTCTAATAGATGATGCTAGAAACACACCCAATACAATCACTATGTCATTTATATCTGAATCTGATTTTACAAACATCAATATTATTAAAACAAAAAAAATTACACCTACAGTTTCTAAAACTAGTTTTGGCAGCATTTTAATAAAAGCCCTGAAATGAATAATATCAGTCAAATTATTTATATTATCAGAATTTCTTGAAGAAAATAAATTACTTACATTAAAAATTTTTACTTCTGTTATAAGTCTAAAAGTTTGAATAACATTTTGATAATACTTGTTTAAATAAAGAATTCTATCATTAGCCCATTTTTCAATTTTTTTCTTTGTAACATTTATATAAATTAATGAAATTATAAAAACTAAAAATATAATTAATGTCGTTGCCTTAAAGCTTATGAATAATAATAATGATAAAACAAAAAAAATTAAAATTATTTCTACAAATAACTCAATTGAATCTTGTAAAGCACCTCTAAATATTGCTGTTTCATTTGTTAAATTTCTTAATATTTCTGATGTTTTTTTTTTAAAAAAAAAATTTAAAGGCTGATTAATATAAGTTTCAAATAGTTTTTTGGTTAACCTTCTTTCTACTTTTTTTAAAAAACTTAAAACAAACCAATTAAAACTAATTAAATAAATCACTTTTATTAAGAAAATTAACAGAAATATAATTAAATAATTAATAGTGTTGTTAACAGAAAATATATTTTCCAAAAATGAAAAATACTGATGTTTATCAAATATATTATCTGCAGGGTTTACAATTGAATTAATTAATGGAATTAAAGCAGAAATATTTACTGTTTCAAATAAAGCAGCAATTATTGCTGATAAACCAAATAAAATAAGACTATATTTTTCTTTATTTTCACATATTGAAAATAAATATCTAAAATAACGTATCATAGAACTTTAAGTTACTTGATGTAGTAATTCCCATTTATTTGTAAAACTATTTTTTTTCCACAAATGAGGTGATCTATTTTTATCGATTACTTCATGAAATTTTTCCTCACTCAAATTTATGTAATTTAAAAATTCTTTAAAATATAATTTTGGAAACTCTCCATCAAATTTTTTTACTAGGGATACACCCTCATCTCTAGTCAAATGTCCATCTCTAATCTCATGTGCCGCATCATTCGTTGCTCTGCCTTGACCAAATTTAATAAACATTGTGTAATAATTAAAACCGTCAGTTTTATCATCTAAGCTTGCATATTTTGAATACGTACCCTCACTCCTACCATGAGGATTAGGTTCAAAATTAGCATTTTTTACTGCATAATAATAGGCTTCTTGTGGTATCCATTTCACAAAAAAAGATGTGTAGTGTACATTTATATCCAAATCTGCAATTTCACTTTTTTCTAATGGAATATAATTTTCTAAATCAAAATTCTTAAAATTAAATTTATCAACTAGTTCTTTAGTTGAATACCCAGCAATTTTTATTTCATTTTTATCTGCTGTTTGTCTTGAATAAAACTCAGGCCTCATTATAGAACTTTGGTTATCAGAAAGTTTGTTATGGTATTCAGCTTGATTTTCACCATACATAATTAACTTAATTCCAAATTGTTTTGCTAATTTAATCATAAGTAATTTTTGACCAATTATAAATGGTTGAAAAGGATTACATAATTTTTCAAAAGCTATTTTTGTAAGCTCAGAATGAATTTTTCCATTAGGTGTAAATAAAAGATTATCAAAGCCAGAATGTATCCAGGATTGCATATTTTTAAATCCAATATCAGTATACATATGAGGGGCCCAGGTGACAGTTAGAGGTTTCATTTTATATTTATGTTTTAATAAATGAGAAACAAAAATACTGTCTTTGCCGCCGCTACCTGGTACCAAAACATCATAATTATTTTTTTTTGATCTAAATTGATCAAGCAGTTCGATAAATTGTTTCTCTCTTTCTTCCCAATCTATTTTTTTCTTATAGTCTGAAAATAAACATGCATGACAAATTCCATTATTATCAAATTCTGCTGTTTTAATTTTTGTGTCAGATTTATTATGTTCAGGACTAGTACTTGGTCTTTGATTTGACATTACACATCTTTTACAAAATATGACCTTTTCAGGTAACCCATGTAATATTTTTTTCATCTAGTGAGTTAAATAAAAGTATTTAAAAACAGTTTTTTCTTTAGTGAAATCATTTGAAGTGTTTACTAACATCGAATTATAAATTTTAAACTTATTAATGAATAATTTTTTCATTTCTTTTTCACTAAATAAGCTATGAATTTCACCAGCTGAATTACCATAATTGGTTAAATATGTATTTTTCTCATTTTTAATTTTTAAACCTAGTCTGCTTTTTTTCGAAGTTTTATTTGACATAAGATTTAGAAGTATTTTTCCATTTTTTTTTAATACTCTTTTCATTCCAGATAGAACAAAGGTTACATCATCTTTAAATATATGATCTAGCACTTGAGTAGCTATTATCCCATCAAAAAAATTATTTGAGAAAGGAAGTTTATCACTTGTAATATCTATACAAAAAGTTTTACACAATTTTTTTTTTTTAATATTTTTTAGAGTAACATCTAATCCAGGTTTAGAATAATCTACACAATAAACATTATAGCCTTTATTGATTGCTGCAAAAGTATTTTTACCAGAACCAGATGCCAAATCTAAAATATTAATTTTTTTTTTTTTCTTAAAACCAGACAGAAATCTCACTACCTCTTCCTCAGGATATAGTTCAGGAAAACCCTTTTCTGAGTTATGTTTCTGCCAAAACTTATAAGAATTTTTCTTTGCAGTTAATTTATCTATCATGATGATTGCTTATACGTATTTCTAGAAGCTGGTTCAATTTCTTTTTGACCAATTGATTCTAAAAATTTTTGATTTAAAGGATTGTGGTAATGAGCTAGTAAAGTCAATCTTGGATGCTCAGAGCTGTTAACACCAGATTTGTGAATTAATGTATTCGAGAACAAAAGTACTTGACCAAGTTTTAATTCAATTTGAATTTCATTATATTTATCAATAATTTCTTGTTTTGGTTTATATTGTGCATGACCCACTTTAGGTACATAATCAATTGTTTCGGTTACACCTTCTAAATTAGATGACTCTAAAATTTTTATTGATCCGTTTTCTTTACCAACATTATTTATAATGGGAGCCCATAGTTGAATAAACTGTGATCCCTTTATGCTATAATGAGCTTCTTGATGCCAGTCTAATGAAAAAGTATTATCATTTGGCATATCTATCCTACATGCAACTTGTTTCACATAAAGTGGAATTTTATTATTATGTCCCATAAGCCGATAAATAGAATTTAGAATTTTTTTAGAATTAGTCATTCTGTAGAGTAAATCCGTATCTCTTATTGTGTCATAAATAATTTTTATATATTTGTGATCAATCAACTCAAGAGTATGTAAAGATTTAAGTGTGATCTCAGATAGTTCTTTAAGGTCTAAATTTTGATAATTTTGAATATTTATTTTTTCTAATTTAAATGAATTAATAATATTTATTAAATTTATACAAAACTCTAGAGTCAATTCCTTTTCGAAAACCTCATCTAAAATTAAGTAACCTTTATTTTCAAACTGCTCTACTTCTGATTTATTTAAACTCATTATTATTTAACCTCAATAACTAGAAACTTTTTATCAATTATTCTTCCTATTCCATTAAAATGTATTCTTCTATTTTTATTATCTTTTATAGTCCATGCTCTCATTAAATTTTTGTTATTTTTTTTTAAATCTACATCCATATACCAGTCTATAAATTTAAATCTTTTAACATTTTTTAAAGATTCAAGATAATTAGAAATAGTAGATATTGAAATCATATTCCATCCGCTTTCCCAGTTTTTAAAATTATCTTTTTTTAATGATACTGATCTACGGATCTTGATATTTAGATCAATTGGATAACTATTCCACATATTATTAATTATAATAATTCCTTTTGACCTACAGACTCTCAGCATTTCTTTAAGAGAAGGTCTAAAATCATCAAAAATTGATAAAACACCTAAACAACTTACCACATCAAAAGATGAGGTTTTTAATTTTTTACAATTATTAATATCTCCATAAATAATTTTATAATTTGGAAAATTTTTTTTTGAAAACTTTACTAATTTTTTGTCATATTCTAAGTTTGTTATATCAATATTTTTATATTTCTTATAAAGGTAATTGCTAAAAGCACATTCGGCTGACCCTACGTCCAATAAGTCAATTTTTTTATTAACAAATTTTTTTTTGATTATATTATAAGAAATATTAAAAGTTTTTTTAGGCCTGTCATATCTATTTTCATAATATATATCTGACATTTTCCATTTTTGTTTTTGATTTTTATATTTATACATTTGAGTTTAGTCTAACTTCTATGTTATTTTTATCTAAATATTTTTTAAGTTCAAAAATACTGAATGGTTCAAGTTCTGTAAATACATCATTATTTAATCTTTCATAAACATTATTTAAGCCAATATCAAAATAATTATAATGAAAAGCAGATGCAATGAATAATCCATCTATGTTATAATTAGATAAAAATTCTAGACAATGTTTCATATTTCCTACTCCACCGCCATAAGAAACTGGTAAATTATTTTTATTTAAATTTAGAAATAAATTTTTATCTAAGCCTCTGCAAAGACCTTCATGATTAATTGAGGAGAGAAATATTTCACCAATATTTAAATCAACACAGGTTTTGACCCATCTGTTTAGCTCTAGATTTGTTCTCTCACGTCCATTTTCAGTAAAAATTTCGTATTTATCACCAATTTTTTTAGCATGTACTGATAACACGATACACTGATTGCCAAAATGTTTTGCAGCTTCTTTTAAAAACTCAGGACTCTTTACAGCGTGTGTGTTTATAGCAACTTTGTCAGCTCCAGAGTTAAGAAGTTCCTCTATATCTTTCATTGATTTAATACCTCCAGATACAGTTAAGGGTATGGAAATATTTTTACTAGTATTTTTTACGATTTCTTTTGATATTCTTTTTTCATAAAGGCTTGCTACAATGTCATCATAAAAAATTTCATCAGCACCATCTTTAAAATAGTTAAATGCTGCCTCACAAGGATCACCTATAATTTTAAGTCCATCAAAATTTATACCTTTTATTAGATTTTTTCCTTTTACTTCGAGCTTAGGTATTATTCTTAATTTCATAATTTTTTTTCATACTTTAAAATTTTATTCATTAAATCAAATCCATTTCTTCCACTTAACTCTAAATGAAATTGACATCCTATAATATTATCTTTGACAAAAAATGAAATTAGTTCCTTATCATTAAATCTAGTTTTAGCAAAACAGTTTGAGTCAATTGAATTTAAAAAAAATGAATGAGTAAAGTAAAAATCTTTATCATTAAACTCATTAAAAAAATTATTATGATTATTGATTAACTGTATCTTGTTCCAACCAACATGAATTTTTTTTTGATTTAAATTAAAATTTAGTTTTTTTATAGAGTTATCAAATAATCCTAAACCTAATATACCTTCATTTTCATCACTATCTTTCATCATTAATTGCATTCCTAAGCATACTCCAATTAATAATTTTCCGTTTTTACAATGATTAATTATATTGTTGAAAAAATCTTTTTTTTTTAGTTCTTCAGCACCTGAACCAAATGATCCTACACCAGGAAGAATTAATATGTTAATTCTATTAAAATCTCTGATATTTTGTATTACAATATAATTTTTTTTTATTTGGTCAAAAAATCTACATATATTTCTAATATTTGAAACACCTAAATTAATGATTCCAATCATTAGGAAGTATAAGATAATTTTTTTTTTACTGATAAATCTACTTTAGATAAAATATTTGAAATTTTTTTTCCAGCACTACCATCACCATATAGATTCGATTTTTTATATTTTTTATTCCTTTGATAATTTATAGCCCTAATAATTTCTGCAACATTATGCGACACATCAATGACATTAGACGCTCGTTCTCTATTGCTCTGTCTTGAACCAATATTTACAGATGGTATACCCATAAACGAAGATTCTCTAATTCCTGCTGATGAATTACCGATTATACAGCTAGAATTATTCAAAATTTTTAAAAAATTTTCTGGTGTAAAATTTCTAAAAAATCTCATCTTAAAATTTTTTTTATTTTCTCTTAATATTCTTATACCTTTTGATATATCATCAGATCCTGCGTCTGGATTAGGCCATAATCCTATTACTTGAATTTTTTTTTTTAATTTTGAGATAGCATCTAAAGTTTTTGTAATCTGATTTACGCCACTTCCATATTCAGTTGTAACAGGATGTTGAATCAGTATCAAGTAATCTTGATTTAAGTCTATTTTGTCTCCTACTCCTTGGAGTCTATTTAAAAAATTATTGTTTATTTTTAAATTTGTATTTTTAATTAAGTCAATACTTGGACAACCTGTTAGAAAAACTTTAGAAGGTTGCTCTCCCATTTTTAATATGTTTTGTTTTGCTTTTTTTGTTGAGGGAAAGTGAATGTGTGAAAGTTTTGTGATCGCATGACGTACATTTTCATCAATTGAACCAGTTTCTTCACCTCCCTGAGTGTGAGCAACAGGAATATTCATATAACTTGCCGCTATAGCAGTAGCGATAGTCTCAAATCTATCAGCAACTGTTAAAACAATATCAGGTTTAATATTTGAAAAATGAGTTGATAATTCTATTATACCTAGTCCAGTAGATTTTGCCATTGTTGTTGGATTTTCACCTTCAACAATTGAATGAACCATTTGAGAGATTTTAAAACCATCTTTTTTTATTATTTTTACCACTTCACCAAATCTGTATAGTAGTGCTGAAGCTCCAACTAAAATGTCTAAATCAATATTTTTATTTTCTTTAGCTGCTTTTAAAAAAGATTTAATTCTTGAATAATTTGGTCGACTATTTATTACAACACAAATTTTTCTTTTTTTTTTAATAGACATACTTTTTTTTTAAAAGCTCATCATGAACAATTGTTTTATTTAATTTTTTTCCAATAAAAAAATTTAAATATTTAATACTTAAACCTGTTCCAGGTTTTTTCAAAATTAAATCTTCTTTTTTAATAATTTGACCTTTGGTCATTTTGTTCTTTAATGTTAAACTACGACCAAATAATTTTCTCATTTTGTTAAATTTTTTATATACTTTATTTTTATCTACTTTATTATTCAAAGCTACCATTGCATTGTTATAATCTTGAAGAAATTTTAAAGAATTCATATTTAATGATGTTGCTTTATCTGGAAAATTAAATTTACAATCTAATTTAACGTGAACTTCGAGGAAATCCTCATTTCTCGAAATTGCTGTTATACCAGGAAAAACACTCCCAGTATGATCCGATAGTCCAGAGCTACATTTAAATCTTTTTTTTATTTCTGAAATTACATTTAAACCCACATCATTTAATTTAGAGGGATATTGACTTGTGCACTGCAAAATTACTAAGTTTTTTTTAGACTTCAATTTAAACTTATTATAAATATTTTTTATTTCCTTCCAATTAGACATTCCTGAGCTAGCAATAATGTTTCTTTTTTTTAATGATAAATAATCTATTAACTGCTTATTATAAATTTCGCCAGATCCAATTTTTATATAGTCCGCACCTATCTTTTCTATAACTTTTAAACTTTGAACTGAAAATGGAGATACTATAAATTTTAAATTATTTTTTTTTGATAATAAGTATAATTTCTTCCATTCGTTCTTTGAAAAAGATGTTTTTTTCCAATAATCGTATCTGTTTTTATACTTATTAGATATTTGTACTCTAAATTTTTCGTCCCTAGAACTTTCAAAATAAGGATCATGAATTTGAAATTTAACCCCCCAGACTCCAGTTTTTGCAATTTCTACAATATACTTTTTTGCAAGCTTTAAAGATCCTATATGATTTAATCCAACTTCAGCAATTATTTTTGTCATTATAAGTTAAATTATTTATAAAAAAGTTTGTACCATTCTATAAATTTTTTTATTCCTATCTCTATTTTTGTTTTTGGTTTGAAATTAATATACCTGTGAAGTTTACTAGAATTAGAATATGTAGCTTTCATATCACCATCTTGCATAGGAAGAAATTTTTTTTTTGCCTTAATTTTAAGATATTTCTCAATCAAACTTATATATTTCTTTAAAGGCTCTTTTTTTTCATTTCCAATATTAAAAATCTGATAACTGCTTAATTTACCTTTTTTAGACAAAGCGATATTTCTATCGACTAATTTTATTATAGAAACAACAATATCATCTACGTAAGTAAAATCACGAAAATGATTTCCATAATTAAAAACTTCTATATTTTTTTTATCCCTGATTCTATTTGTAAATTTAAACAAAGCCATATCAGGTCTTCCCCATGGGCCATAAACAGTAAAAAACCTCAATCCAACTGTATTAATATTATATAGATGAGAATAGCTATGAGCGATTACTTCATTACATTTTTTTGTTGCAGCATAAAAATTTAATGGACTATCAGTAGATTTTTTTTCATCGAAAGGTAGTTTATTGTTTGAACCATATACACTACTAGTACTTGCATAATAAAAATTATTTATTTTATTTATTTTAACCAATTCAATTAAATTATAAAATCCAATTATATTACTATTTAAGTATTTTTTCGAATTTACAAGTGAGTATCTAACGCCTGCTTGGGCAGCTAAATTTATAACAATAAAAATTTTATTTTTTTTAAAAATTGATTTTAATTTATTAAAATTTGAAATATCACACTTGTAAAATTTAAAACATTTATTTGAGTGATGATTTTTAATGTTAAGAATTCTTTTTTTTTTTAAGTCGACGCTATAATAACTATCATAATTATCAATTCCAATGATATTATACTTTTTTAACTCAAGAATTTTTTTACATAATGAGTAACCAATAAAACCTGCTGCACCTGTAATAAGTATATTTTTTTTCATAATTCTTTTTTAAAGTAAATAATTTTTAATATAACTTAAATCAACTGAATTTTGCTTATCAATATTTGAAATAATATTAAAAAGTTTTTTTTTATCTAAATAAGGCATTCCATCTTTAGATCCACCATTTACTATGTAACATCTGCTTTTTAAGACAGATTGAAACTCTTTTGTACAATTTTTCATATCCTGATTTAAAGCTATAATTTTATATTTATTGCATAAACTGAACGTAAAAGTACTACCTAAAAAATATGTGTGTATGATGGCATCAAAAGTTGATCCATTATATTTTTCAAATTTTTCATAGATAACTTCATCACAATGCTTTTGCATAATTTTATCTGTGGGAAACGACCTTTCGGGATGAACTTTATATATCACTTTACAACCTATTTTTTTTAAAAATTTTATTATTTCTATTTCAATTTTCAATTTATTGAAAAAAGTATAACCCTCTGAGCCAGGATAGACTAAAGAGCCCATTGGAAAACCCATAACTAAAATAGTTTTATTTTTTTTTTTTACATTTTTTGTTTGCTCATTTTTTCTTAAAAAAAGTTCATTATAAAAATTATAATTGTTTGTAACTAAATTAATGTTTTTTAAAAAACTCTTAAATAAAGATTTATTAATACTTATTTTTAAATTTTTTACTGATTTGTTATTAAAACAAACATGTTTTGTTGAATTTAAAAGGAAAATAGAGTCAATCACTTCTTCATAATAATGAAGTGATGTTCCATGATCAAAACTTACTGCATCTTTTTTAATTAGTTTGAATGCACCTGCTACAGCTCGCTGCAGAGGATTCATGATTTGTGAAAAAATTACACCGTCAAATTTTAAAATTTCATTTTCTTTTATAAGAATATTGTTTACTATATTATTGATTATTTTTAATCTTTTTAAAAAATTTCTTTCTAAAAAATTCTTATTAAATTTAAATTTGTATTTTTTTTCACAAAATTTATTTGTTTCTAAAAAAAAACTTTCAATAAAATTTTTTATATCTTTTGATAATTTATAATCTTTTTCTATAAAATATTTAATCGAAACATTTTTAATCTTTGCATTATTTTCATTGATGTATTGCTTTATAATTTTGGTATTTGATCCAAGTAAAAAATATTTTGATTTATTTCTTTGTCTTCTAAAATTATAAATTAAATTTTTTAATAAATTTTTTACATTTTGGTTTTTATTTTCTATATCATATTTAAATAAACTTGATGATTTATTTGGAAAAAAGTATTTAAAAGAGTCACCACTTACCAAATGTTTATTTTTAAATTTATTTTTTATTCTGCTATTAATTAGTAATGAATAAAGATGCTGAAAAATAAAATAAAAAAACTGAAAATCAGAGAAAACTATTGTTTTATCTTTATCATTAAGCATATTCATTTTGCTTAAATAAATTCTTAATACATTATTAAAAAATATTTTAATTTCCTTATCTTTAATTGGCCATTTATTTAAATTACTTTTATTTTTCTTTGAAATTTCATAGAAATTTTCTACATCAAACGGAAAATATTTCATGTTAAGTTTTTATATCCTTTGCCAAAAATTATATAATCTTTGTTATCTAATCCTTTATTATTAGTTAATTTATATTTTTTATTAATTTTACTTACTAAATTATTCTTATTAATAATTTTATTTTCTTTATTATAAAAATTTTCGTGTGAAAAATTTTTGTTAAATGAATTGATTATAAAATGAAGATTATCAACTTTAATACCAATCCATTCACAAAATTTTTTATCAAAGTTAATTTTTTGATTTTCAAAATACCTTACTATAAGTTTGGCATCTTTTTTTTTTAGTCTATTAAATCTTATCTCTCTTGTTGCTTGATCTGTAACTTTTGAATAACCAAGCTTATATTGCTTTAATAAATCATGAATTTCTAAATAATTAAAGCAATCTACATATTCATATTTATCAAATGTTCTACCAAATGATCTTGTTTTAAATCCAAATTTTTTAATCATTTCTTCATTTTGAGTTTTTGGATCCCACCTCACATAATTGTTAAGATATATGCCTCTTGTTCCGATTTTATTAATATCTTTAAATGATGGATATATATAATCGTTAACGTCTTCCTCATTCAAATTATTATAATTTTTAATTAAATCTTCTGCATCAACACCAAATAAGTCATGATCTTTTCTATACCTTTTGGTCATTTCAACTTCATCCAAGTAGGAAAACATTCCAACTTGCTCTATTCCTTGATGAGCACCCCAAATTATTAGAGGTATTTTATATTTTATTGATATCTGTACAGGAAAAACTGTTTGTCCGGCAATACAATGCCAATAAATATTTCCATATTTACTCAAAGTAAATTTTGTAATTTTTTTGACTTTATTTGGATTCACATTTTGAAACAAAATATCTGAGTCAAATTTTATTCTCAAATTTGATAAATTTTTTATTCCTATCTCAGTATTATAATATTTATTATATGTAACCAGCAATGGGTTAAGTTTTAGAAAATTTTTAACTATGTGAACTATATAATAAGAATCATGTCCACCATCTACTGGTATAATGCAATCATAATAATTTTTTTTTGATTTATATGGTTTAACAATTTTTTTTAGTTTTTTGAACCTTTCATTCCAATTAATTGTATTTTTTTCAGCATGAATTTGACAGCCACTGCAAAGATGGTCTTCATTAAATGTAATCCCGAGCGGATGTTTTGAGCTATAAAGACATTTTTTGCAAAAAATTTCTTCTTTATTTTCTAAATCCATATTTACATTCTTTTTTAATATTGAATATTGAACTTTCTTTATAATTTAAACAATTCCCCAAAATAACAGAGCTTACATTATTAAATCTAAATAATCTTCTATATTGATCTATGGTGTTAATACCACCGTAAGCTAAGATTTTTTTGTGTTTAAAAATTTTATTCTTTAATAAATTAAAATCAAACGCCTTTTTCTTTCCCTCATTTTTATAATCAGTTAAAAAAATCTCTGAAATATAATCTTTATAGATATTTTCTAATTCTTTTTGATTAACTTCTTTTTTATTTTTTTTTAAATAATCGTAAATAAATATTTTTTTTTTATTTAAATTTACATTTAAACTTAGTACCAGACTTTCCTTACCAATCATTTCAGAAATCTTTTTTATTTGTGAGGCATCTTCAAAATAAATTTGATTTATAGCTACTCTATCTGATCCATGTTTAATACAATTGATTGCATCTTTAACATTTCTGACTCCACCCCCGTAAATTAGAGGTGTTCTAATATTTAAGTCAGATATTTTTTCTATTAACTCAAAATCAGGTTTTTTTGAGTTTACGGAGTCATAATTTAATAAAATAATTTCATCAGCACCCCAAACATCAAGATTTTTAATCACCATTTCTGGCTTTCCAATAGGTAAATATTTATTAAATCCAATAGATTGAACTACCAATCTATTTTTAACAAATACAATTGCTCCTAATCGTTTTTTAAGCATAATTAAAATATTTTAATATTTTTTTCATTAAATTAATTCCATTTATCTGACTTTTTTCAGGATGAAATTGCAGCCCAACAAAATTATTTATTTTAATTAATGTTGTTATTTTTTTTTCATAATAAGAAAAATAATTTTGATGGAGTTTTGAGTATTTTACTGAATATGAATGATTAAAATAAAAATATTTGTTATTTATTTCAAAAAAATCATTTTTTTTATTATGTAAATTATTCCAGCCAATGTGAGAATTTTTATTTTTTTTTAATTTTCCTTTGATTAATCCAAGTCCTTTATGATTGCCATTTTCGCATGAACTTTCAAAAAACAATTGCATTCCTAAACATATTCCAATTATTGGCTTATTATCTATAAATCTATCAATAATTATACGATCTAACTTTTTTTGTTTAAGAAAACTAATGGCAGATCCAAATGTTCCTACTCCAGGAAGAAGTATTACATCAGCATTTTTTATAGTTTTACTATCATCTGATAAATAACTGCTAATTTTTAATTCCGTCAAAAATGATTGAATTGATTTAATATTTCCTAATTTGTAATCAATTATGCAGAATTTCATTTTATGAGATTTTAAAATTTTTATAAATCTTGCCTTTTTTAAACTGAAAAAGTTTTTTGTTTACAACTTTATTTATTTTTGACCAAAATAGTTCTTCAGAAATATTAATAAACTTACAAAATGATGAAATATATTTTTTAGAACATTTTCCATCATATTTATTTACCATTCGTATTCCTTCTTCTCTAGATATTCTGCCTTCTCTAATCATAGAATTCGCATAATCTGTTGCTCTACCAAAACCATACTTATAATATTTGATCATTTGATTAACGTGAACCCAGTCTTCTTCTAAGGATTGAAATCCAAATAAGTCACCAGTTTTAATAGGATTATTTTTTCTATAATTTAAGCCTTCTGACATGCCAATGATTCCATTGTTAAAGATTGACCAATCTTTCCAAAACCATCCTAAAAATACAATTTGTAAATTATTTTTTTTAAATTCATCTGTATCTGGATAATAATAAGGAAAAAGTTTTTTTTTTTGTATCTTGCTTTTATTAATCCAATTGTTACCTCCAGAAATTGTATTCAAGTATCTTAGATTGTTTCCATCAAATCCTCTTTTTTTTGAAGATTTTAAATCACCTAATTGTAAACCAGGATTTTCCCCCCAAAAGATAAGGTTTATACCATAATTTATTGCTATTCTTGGCACAGAAGAAAAGAGTGCAAATTCAGTTGATATTCTATAATTTAAATCTTTTAAAAAACCAAATCGCATTAATTTTTGCCAAGTCTTTGGTGCTGTACCTGATACTATTACATTAAATCCTAAATTGATTAAATTAGATAAATTATCAACACCATTTTCAGTAACAGTTTGTGGTGGATGAGTTAATGATACAAGCAAAGGATTAAGTTTTAACTTATCTCTAACAAATAATGCCTGTCTTGTACTGTCTTTACCTCCGCTTACTCCAATTATACAATCAAATTTATCATAACTATTTGTTTTTTTTTTCTTATATTTTTGCAAAATATCATTTAATAAATCAAATCTTTTGTCCCAATTAACTTTTTTTAATTTATTATTGTAGACACATGCAGGACAAATGCCTTTTGAATTAAAAACTGAATTCGGTCTAGTATTAGGTTGAACGCAAATTTTGCAATAATACATCTTATTTTTTTTTGAATATCCAATAAGTCAAATCGTCAAAACCTGCTTTTTTATAAATTTTTGAGTATAAAAATCCACATTCAAGCAAATCAAGTTTTCTTGATTTTAAAAATTCTTCGCCATATTCTCGTAAAAAGAGCAAGCCTTTTTTTCCTCTATATTCTTTCTCTATTCTGGTTGTTGAAAAATATTCTAATATGATAATATATTTATTAGACCATTTAATTATATTTTTTACAGCTTTTTTAAGACTTTGATCGTTAAGATGAATTAACACACCAGAAGTAAATACCAGGTCATACCTATTTCTAGGTATTTTGCAATTTTCTAAACTAGAGTTATATGAATTTTCAATATTTTTATTTAATTTACATATTTGATACGCTTCAGTATTTAACTCTATAAAGCTTAATTTTTTATTTGGATAAGCTAAATTAATTTGTTTAAGATTGCGCCCTATATTTGATCCACACTCTAAAACATTATTTATATTTTTTTTTTTTAATAAATTATACCAAACTTTTTTTCCTAGCACATTATCGAATTTATTATTTCTTTCGACGTACTTAAAATTATTTGACCAATAATTAAGTTGTTTATTTTTTTTTTTTGATATCATAGTTTTAATGCATGTATATTATTATATCAAAAATATCCAAACTAATTTTTGAGTAAAAAACTGATAAAAATGAAGACTATTATCTTAGCAAAAGTTTTAATTTAAAATGTTCAAATTTAAATTACTTTAGTTGTTTTGAGATAATTTGTTTTATAATTTTTACTATATACAATAAATCTTTATTTTTTAAACCCATATGCACAGGCAGAGATAAACCATTTTTATAAAATTCCTCTGCCCCTTTTAATTTTTTAATTTGATTAAAAATTTTAAATTTATAACTTGGTATATAATGAAATTGACAAAAAATATTTTTCTTAATTAACAAAGAAAAAAATTGATCTTTATTTAAATTTAATTTTTTGAAATTAATGTTTACCATTACTAGATGAAAACTTGGAAAGGTATAAGATTCTGGTATTATAATCTTAATAATATTTTTATATTCATTTAAGCTTCTCTTATAATAATTATATATATATCTTCTGTATTTTAAAAACTTTCCTATTTTTCTTAATTGGGATATCCCAAGTGAACTTGCTACATCACTTAAACGAAAATTAAAACCAATCTGGTTTATACTATATTTCCAATATTTTTCGCCTCTTACAATTCCATGTGATCTGAATAATTTAATCTTATTTGAAATTTTTCTATTTTTTGTTGTAATTATTCCACCCTCAAATGTAGTTATTGTTTTTAATGGATGTAGTGAGAATGTACAAATATCAGAATGAACACATGAGCCTATTTTAAAGATTTTATTATTACTTGAATAACCGCTCCCGAAGGCGTGACATGCATCTTCAATATAATAGCATTTGTATTTATTTCTCAAATTCCAGAATTTAATAATATCTCTAGGATAGCCTCCGTTGTACATTGTAATGAATGCTTTGATCTTCTTTATTTTATTAGCAATGATGCAATCATAAAAATTTTGAGGCTCTGATTGACCAGTTTTAGGATTAACATCTGCAAAAAAAACATTTGCTCCTAAAAATTTAATCATATTTGCTGCAGCAATAAAATTAATTGATGGAACTATTATATTGTCACCCTTTTTTACACCTATTGATAATAATGCTAGAAATATTGCTGAGGTACCACTGTTGCAAGTATGTGAATATTTGACTTTTAGATAATTTGAAATTTTTTTCTCAAACTGATTTGTTAATGGGCCAGTAGTTAATAAAGATTTAGTTAAAGCACTTTTTACTGAGTTTATATCTTGTTGATCTATATATTGCCTGCCATAAATAATTTTTTTTAGTGAAGTTTTATTTTTACTCATATGTAAGATTTTATGATACTTTAAAAAAATGAAATATAAAATCTGTTGTCTTATACCAGTTAAAAAAAACTCTAAAAGGTTAAAAAATAAAAATTTTCTTAAACTAGATAACAAAACTATATTTGAAAAAACATTGGAAAAAGCTCTAAATTCAAAAATATTCGATGAAATAATAGTTTCGTCTGATAACGCAGAAATTATAAAAAAATCTAAATATAAATTTACTTTCTTAAAGCGCCCTAAATATCTGTCAAAAGATCCTTCAACTATAACTGATGTTATGATTCATGCTTGTAAACACTTAGATTTACTTGAAAAAAGATTCAATACAATGGCTGTCTTATCAGTAACAAATCCTTTTTTTGATGTGCAAGACATAACTAAATCAATAAAAAGTTTTAAAAAGAATAATAGTGAAGGACTTTTAAGTATTTCTGAATTTTCAGCTCCACCTTATAATGCTTGGATAAAAAAAAAAAATCATTTGGAGCCAGCATTTAAAAATTCAAATTATAAATTCACAAAATCTACAGAGTGTCCAAAAACTTACTTTAGTAATGGTGCACTTCGCTTAGTGAATTTAGAAAAATTTTTAAAAAAAAAAAATTTTCATAAACTAAAATTAACGTACTACGAAACTAAAGATCACAAATCTATTGATATAGATACTAAATATGAGTATACAGTTGCTAAACTCATTCAGAAACACGGTGCAAAAAAATTTAGTTAAAATTGGAAAAAAAATGATTGGTGATGGAAAGCCAATTTATATTATTGGTGATATTGGATTGACCAATGGAGGTAACATTGAGCGAACTTTCAAACTAATAGATGAATTAAAAAAAATTGGTGTAGATGCTGTAAAATTTCAAATGATAAAACCTGATGAATTGCTTGGAGATAGGAATATTAGTTATACCTATCCAACCTTAAAAAATGGCAAAATCTCTCAGAATATGTATGAAATGTTTTCTGAACTTAACTATACTGATGAGGAATGGTATAAAATATCAAAATATGTTTTTAGTAAGGGTTTAGAATTTATTTGTACTTCTCATGTTATGAGCGCTGTTACATTGCTCGAAAAATGTAATGTAAACATTCACAAAATCTGCACATGGAGCACAACACACAAAAGATTAATAGAGAAAATAGGATCAACTAAAAAGCCATTAATAATTGACACCGGTGCATCATCAACTAATGATTTAAATGACTTGGTAAAATGGTTTAAAAACAAAGGTGGGAAAAAACTTGTTATACTTCATGATTTTCATACAAATAATTTTCAAGAAATGAACTTCAAAGCTATTCCATTTATGAAAAAAAAATATCAATCACCTGTAGGTTATACTCCTCAAGGAAGAAATTTTGATCTAGATTTTTTATCTATAGGAATTGGAGCTAATGTTATAGAAAAGAGATTTACATTAGATAGAAAAATCCCAAAAAATGGACATTGGAAATCTCTTGAGCCTAATGAGTTTAAAGACTGGCTAATCAAAGTAAGAAATTATGAAAATGCTTTAGGAAAATTTGAAGTTAAAGCCACCAAAGATGATATCAAAATATCCAAATGGGGATTCAAGAGTTTACACACAGCAATGGACATGAAAAAAGGACAAATCATTAAAGACAATCAAATACAAGCTTTAAGACCTGGAAAAGGGATATCAGCTAGTATGATTGACAAGGTAATTGGTAAAAAAATGAAAATTAATATAAAAAAAAATACATTAATAAAGTGGAAAAATATTTATGAATAACACGATATTAAAATTCTGGAACTCTAGAGCAAAATCAAAAAAATTACCTGGATCAAATGATAAATATTTTTATGAATATGAAAAAAAATATTTAACATCTTTAATTAAAAAAAATAAACAAATACTAGACGTTGGATGTGGAGATGGGCATCTTTTAAATTATATAAGTAAGCATAAATCTTACAATAAATCAGTTGGAATTGATTATAGCTACGACATGATACAAAAAGCAAAAAAAAGAAAAATGAAAAATACAGACTTTTACTGCATTGACATGAATAATTTGAATCAATTACATAAAATAACAAAAACTAAATTTGATTTTATTATAACACTAAGATCCATAATCAATATTAAGAATAGAGACAAACAAAGAAAAATTTTAAATAGTTTTCATCAATTTTTAAAACCTAATGGAAAAATACTATGCTGTGAGCCGTCAGAAATAGCAAACAATAAAATTAATTTTTTAAGAAAAAAGTTAAGCTTAACAAAGATAAGGGCACCTTGGCATAATTTATTTATCTGGGACGATCATTTTATTAATTGTCAAAAACTTAGATTGGTTAAAATTCACAATTTTACTGGAACTTATTATTTTTTTAGTAGAATAATAAATGCATTAGTTCAAAAAGAAAAAAATAAACAACCAAAGAATAATGATAGTTTGAACTTTTTAGGAATGAAACTAAATCAAAATGTATTTGAAAAATATTCAAGAGAAAAAATATATGAATTTAAAATTAAGTAAGAAAATAAAGTTAGGAAAAAAAATAATATCAGAAAATTCTGAGCCATACTTAATTGCAGAAGTATCATGTAATCATAATGGCAAGTTTATAAATGCAAAAAAATTAATAAAGTTAGCAAAAAAATCAAAAGCTGATGCTGTTAAATTTCAAACATATACTCCTGACACAATTACATTAAAATCAGATAATCTAGATTTCAAAATTAAATCTGGTTTATGGAAAGGTAAAACGTTATGGGACTTGTATAATAAAGCCCAAACACCGTTTGACTGGTTTGAAAAATTATTTAAAATTGCAAAAAAAGAGGAAATAGATTGCTTTAGCTCACCCTTTGATGAATCTGCGGTAGATTTATTAGAAAGCCTTAATTGTCCTTTTTATAAACTTGCTTCTTTTGAACTTAATCATATTCCCCTAATAAAAAAGATAGCAAAAACAAAAAAACCAATAATTATTTCAACTGGTATGGCAAATCTTTCTGATATAGATTTAGCAGTCAAAACAGCCTACAAAAATGGAAGTAATGATATTATTATTTTGTACTGTGTCTCATCTTATCCTGCGCAAAATAGTGATTTTAATTTAAGAAATATAAAAATTATTTCAGAAAGATATAATTGTCTAGTAGGACTTTCTGACCATTCAAATAATCCAAAAATTATTACCGCTGCTATTGCCGCAGGTGCCAAGTTAATTGAAAAACACATAGCTCTTCCAAAACAAAAAACAGGATTTGACATTAAGTTTTCTTTAAAAGGAAAAGAAATTGAAACAATTAAAAAAGAAATGATCGAAACTCATGAGTTAATGGGCAAAAACTACTTTTTTAGAAATAAAAATGAATTAAAAAACAAAATATTTAGAAGGTCAATTTATGCTAATAAAACTATTTTAAAAGATCAAATAATAACAAAAGATGATATTAAAGTTATTAGACCAGCTTTTGGTTTGGATCCAATTTTTTATGATAAAATAATTGGTAAAAAGGCAAAGACTAATATAAAAAAATATACAAGGTTAAAAATCAGTCAAATTCGAATTTAATTTAGATTAATGAAAAATAAAAAACTTAAAATTATTGATCAAATAGAAAATACTAGAAAAAAAAATAACAAAAATTGGATGGATATTCTAAGAATTGCTTTCGAAAAAGCCCCAGAAGAAACAGCTTTAATTATGAGCAATATTTATAAAGAAGATAGTGAAATATCTAAATTAGTAAAAAAACTTGCTAAAAAATAATATCAATTAAAAATTTTTTTCAGTGCATAAATCAAGCCAATTGAGCTATTAGTACTGGTCAGCTACACGCATTACTGCGCTTCCACATCCA
>Ga0209335_10000485_pt1 | contig 48048 bp, 32 predicted proteins | sample COG_09_FD_184753 | JGI IMG/M metagenome (GOLD analysis project Ga0209335, IMG submission 184753) | Pelagic Microbial community sample from North Sea - COGITO 998_met_09 (SPAdes) (version 2) | ecosystem: Environmental > Aquatic > Marine > Neritic zone/Coastal water | place: Helgoland, sampling...
ACACGCGACGGTGAAAAAATCAGTCAACTTGGGCGGCTGGCACTGGTTACTCCTCGAAAACGGAAAAGAAGTTCGCTTACAAAAGAACGCGCTGGAGGTGATTTCACTACCCACGGGCGAGGAAGAAGATTCGATCGAGTTTCAAACGAAAGACGACGACGACGGGTCGCACGTGGAAAGCGGGGAGATCGAAGAGATGGAGCAGGAAGACGAGGAGATGAAGGAAAGGAACGAAGATGAGGAGAACAACAACGAGGAGAAAGAAGAGAAGGACGATGGAGACTCCATGGAGGATGAGGACGGGAATGCGAACGAAGAAGAAGGCGATGATGAAGACGAAGAAAAGAAAGAAGGCGAAGGGGACGCCGAAGACGGCGACGGCGACGAAGACGACGAGGAAGGCGAGGAAGGCGATAAAGAAGGCGGCATGAAAGCGAGGTTACGACGACCGACGAGAACGCCCGGGAATGGGCCACCGAGTCAACAAGCCGCGGCGGCGATGAAACGAATCGTGGATAAAAGAAACGCCGGGAAACCGAACTGCAACGTAAACTTCAACAGACTCACCGGTCCAACTTTGCTCAAGTATAAGAAATTTTACCAAATGCCAGGCGCGGATACCGACGACGTTATTAAAGGGAAAGCAAAGATGGTGGATGAAGTCACTCGGCATTTCATGTCGCAAAAAGTGGACGAACAGAAGTGCTTGGCGCAGTTCGTCGCGAGTTTAGCGAGCACGACGCGTTGATGAAAGAAGAAATTAAGAAGAAGAGAGAAAACGTCGCGTCCTTCTAAATAATCAAGATATACAATCACGCTCCTTCTATTATTGTTTTAATTGTATTTTTGTAGTAAACACTTACACGATCACAAACTCGCTACATCTCTATTCTTTTTAATTGTTGTTGTTGTCGTTGTTATTGAAGTACACACTACTACATGCGCTTAAGCAAAAAATTGTTCGCTCACTCGTTCTTATTATATTCGCTCGGCAATACCCCGGTTTCCATCGCTTTTTCGAGAAGCGTAATTTCTTCCAAAGTTGTCGCGTTCGCGATGGCGGCTTTAATCTTCGCCAACTCTGCCTCGTCGTGCTTCTTTCCCTTTTTCCCCTTTTTCTTCTTCTTACTCTCGTCGTCTTTCTCCTCTTCGTCTTCTTCGTCTCTTCCGCCTCTCTTCCCGACTGTAAACGTCTTCGCCTTGGCCGCTTTCCCGTCGTCTCCTTCGAACATCTTCTTCGCCTCTTCTCTTTCTTTCGCGTACACGCGTTCAAAATCTAACATTCTCAATCCATCGTTCAACTTATACACACAATACGCCCGATAATTCTCCAAAGCGCACACCGGGTTCCCTTTCAAAATCACGCATCGCAAACGTTTCATCTTCCCTAATTCATCGATGTCCACCAAATTTCGAATCTTATTATTTTGCAGCATCAACCACTCTAACTTCGGCACATTCTCGCTCAAATTCGTCCCGTTTATCTTTTCGATCTTATTCTCGTTCAAATTGATCGTGTGTAACCTTTTGAGCTTTGGAAACCCTTCCAACTTTATAATCTCGTTCTTGCTCAAATCGATCGAATCGAACTGATCGCACGTGCCGCCTAAATTTTCAATCGTTTTTATCCCTTTCTTTTGCAAGTCTAACTCGTACTCTCCGATCGCGTTTAACTGTTGGTTGGATTCTAGGATGACATCGACCGTGAGTTTTGTATTTCCTTCGCCTTTAAAGCCGGAAAGTTCGTCCAGTAAGAGCGCGTGCGTGGACATTTTTTTATTCGCCGTTTCTTTGTTCTTCTTCTTTAAATCTTCAACGCATTTGGTCTGCTTTTTTCTCGTAGTACTCGTAATAGTATGGTGTGTTGTGTCAAGTGTTTCAATTTTACGAGGACAGAATTTCTTTCGTTGAATTTGGTGCTTTTTTCACCCGATTTTTTTTTGATAAAAAAAATTTCTGTTGTTTTTTCTTCTGTTTTTTCTCTTCTTTTCTCTTCATTTCTTTTTGTTTGTCGCAACAACAAAAAGGAGTGAACGACATTAACACAACAACTTATTATTAAAACAACTCTACTATATATAATACTACTAATCCTAAATTACAGAAGAAGAAGAACAACAACGAACGCTAATAAAGTCTTCCTCTTCTTCTTCTTCTTCTTCTTCTTCCGAGTTATTATTATTATCATCAGAGAGAGAGAGAGAGAGTTTTATTTTAACGAAGAAGAAGAAGACATAAGAGAGAAAGCGAAGAAATGACGACTAAAAAAGAAGCGAGAATCTACTGGGAGAAACAAACGCTCGCCTTGTGCGGACACCACTCGTTAAACGCGCTACTCCAAGGCCCTCACGTTTCGACTCAAGATTTACAAAAAATAGCGGACGTGTTGGACGAGGCGGAACGGAAATTAGGAGTAAAAGACGAAAACGGTCCGAGCGAGAACGTGGATGTGAACACGGGGAACTATTCCTTGCAAGTGTTGGAAGAAGCGCTAAAGAAAACGTTTCAGTTGAAGTTAACGTCAGTGTTTAAACGAACGGAGTTGAACGAAGCGGCGAAGAATAAAGCGTTTTTACTGAATGCACATCAACACTGGTTCGCGATACGAGAAATCAGAGGGCAGTGGTGGAATTTGAATTCGCAACTCGCGGCGCCGTCGAAAGTGAACGGGGAGATCGTGTGGTACCTGGAAAGTATGATTCAAAGAGGGACGCAAGTATTCGCGGTGGTCGGCGCGTTGCCGCAGGCGCACGAGATTTTCGGGCAGAAAGACGGCGAGTACGGGAACTGGATAGCGGAGAGCGAGTGCGAAGAGATGAACGAAATAATGGCGAGAGCGGAGAGAGAAGGGAAAACGGTGGAAAGAGTGAAGGAAGAGATGAAGGAGGAGAAGAAGAGGAAGATGATTTTTAGCGGGAAGGCGAATACGTTGCGCGGAGGGGATTCGACGAACAACAATAACGACGACGAAAAAGACGACGACGACGCGATAGTCATAGACGACGCGGATATTGGTGTCGACCGGAACGAAGACCCGGAGTTGTACGCGGCAATGAAAGCGTCGCTAGAAGAAGAAGCGAGGAAGAGAAAGAAGAATAGCAAAAGCGTTGGTTTTTACGGCGGCAGCAAAGAAAATCGAGAAGCTTCGGGTAGAGGAGGAGGACAACGACAAGAAGGAACTACTTGGCAAAGTTTAGGCAAAGAAAACGGAAACGACAACAACGGAACGATGCAACTCGAACAAGAACCAGACGAAAGCCCGGACACGCTTTCCGTCGCCGTTCGCTTGCCGGACGGCGAACGGCTCAAACCTAGACGTTTTCGTAAATCCAACTCGGTCAAAGACGTGGAAAACTGGATCGTCAGCGAGAGCAACGCTAAAGTCACGTTTAAGTCGCGAGGAGGAGATCAGTGCTTAGTCTTAGTTCACTTTCCCAAACGCACGACCTTGGACGATCCGGGGAAGACGTTAGAGCAGTGCGGGTTTGAAAACAGGGAGATGTTAACCTTCGCTTAATAACACATATAATACATTATTTTTTATCATCATTCGCAAAAAGCATCGTCATCGTCATCGTCGTCGTCGTCATCATCATCGCACTCACTCGCGACAGACGAGAGAGTCAGAGAGACGAGAGAGAGAGAAAAGTTTGTTTGAGAGAAAATTTTATGAAAATCGAATGCAAAACTCGTCGTCGCATCGTCGCAAAAAAACCGCAGAATATAGTACACTACTACTCTCTATTATAGAATGCTTTTCACGTCTTCGGCAACCTTCGTGGGCGCGTTCGCCGGCGTCTGCACGCAGATGTACGCCTGCGCTTTGCGGAAAGTGCCTTTGTTTCACCGTGAGTGCTATTTTTCTTCTTCTTCTTTCACTTCTTCTTCTTTGTCTTCTTCATCTCATCGTCTCGTTTCCGTCGCGTTGCGCAATCACGTCTCTCTTTCGAATCTCTCACGCGCTTCTCCCTCTCTCTCTCTTTTATGTGCATAAAACACGCGACGTAATAATAATACTAACAACACGCATAACAGAACCTCAACTCCACGCTGGTTTCGCCGTCGCCGGTGCATTCACCGCCGAATGGTTGGTCCAAAAAGAACAAAGTTTACAAAAAGAAGTCGACGCGTTAGTCTCGGAACGAAGAGAAAGGAACAAAGAGTTTAAACAACAACAACAAAAATAATACATCGAGAAGACGTTTTATATAGAGAGAGTGCGTCCTTTCGGTGCGCGTGTGTATATATTCTCACGCGTGCGCACCAGAACGACGAGATGTGATGATGTTTGTAATTGTATAGCTTAAATACTAGCGATAAACTAGAGAGACGGATCGAGCGCGCGTACGCATCCCGAAAGCCTCGCTCAAAGCGCGGCGAAAGACGCCCGAACACTTTTCGCCTTAAAATCCTTCCTTTTTTGAAATACTACTCTCTCATGATGCTCATAACAGAAGAAGATTTCATCGTAGTTTTCTTTATCGTCATCATTTAGCAGCAATTCGCGGGTGTCTGGGAGGTCGATTGTTCTCGTCGTTCTCGTTGTTCTCGTTCCAAGAGAAAGACCTTTCGAGTATTTTTTACTCTCCTCTCGCGATATTCTCCACTCCTTTGCTTTTCACTCGCGCGCGCTCTTTACGCACAGTTGAGAAAGACTGCTCTTTGATACTCCTCTCTCTCTGACGCAACAATCATGAGCGACGGAAACGATTTTGACGATGAATTCGTCGTCGTTGAGAAGCAAACGACGGAAAAGAAGACGATACCAACGCCCAGGAGGAAGGAAAACGAAGCGAAGGAGGAGGCGAGAACGAGAAAAGTTATTCCTCGACCGAGAAAGGATGAAGGCGAAAATTTCGGCGAACGAGATCGAGAACGAGACCACGTACGCACTCTTTCGTCGTCCGCTTCGGAGGAGGATCAGGAGACTCGTCGTTGTCCACCGACGCCGCCACCTTCCCCGAGACTTGAAGAAGAAGAAGAAGAGAAAGAAGTAAAAATGTACGTGCCTCCTCCTCCGCCTTTACCGTCACCTCCACCGATGCCTCCGTCACCGCCGCCGCCGTTACCTCCACCGCTGCCGACGTCTTTACCGGCGAACTTAACTTTGACGCAGCATCACGAAAACGCGCATCACTACGCGGCATCGATGGCGGCCGCGGCGGCGGCGATGTCGTTTGGCGATATGCGCTTGTCCGCTTCGCCCGCGTCTTCTTCTTCTTCTCAATCGATGATGATGGGTGGTCATTCGTATCGTCACCAACAGCAACAGCACGGAAGGGAAGGAGGGAAGGAGCAACACGTTGAAGTCGCGCAACACATGCAACCGCCGCCAAATACGCCGAAACCTCCCAATCAGCACTGGTCGTTAGATTACTCGTCCCACTACGTGGTCACGGGAGAACGACCGCAGAACTTTATCATCGATCCGCAAGGCATCCCGACGCCTGCTTTGCAAAAACTGGTAGATTTGAAGAGCGAGCTGATTAACGCGCACGCGCACGTGCCGCTGAGCGTAAAGATAGAGAGTGCGAAGACGTGCGAGTTGACGAGTGAGAATTTAGGGACGTTTGATGTGGTGGTCATTAATCCCGATTGGTCGAAAATGAATTGGCGAGACGTAGCGAGGCTGGATTTAAACGCAGTAACTTCGGATAAGGCGTTCGTATTCTTGTGGATTGGGAAAGGAGATGGAAGAATGCACGAAAACGCGTTGAAGATTATGAAAGCATGGAAATTTCGTCGATGCGCGGAGGAGATTGTCTGGGTCAAGACAGGATTGGATAGGACCGAGTCGTCGCTGACGCCTTCTTCGTCTCCGGCTTCGTCGTCAGCCTCGAGGAGAAGTGTTGCTTCTGGGAGCGTCGGAGCAGTAGGAACTCCTCCGTATGCTTCTCCATCTTCTTCTTCGATGTCGCCATCATCTCCAAGTACCCCATCGACTCCATCATCGGCGTCTTCTTCTTCGTCTCCTTCTTCGTTTCGATCGAGGACGTCTACGTCTATCGCGTCGACGATGTCGCACTTATCGACGCTTTCAGAAGATGGAGAAGGAATGAACGAGGAAGAATTCCCGTTCACTTTGCATAAAGAGCACTGCATGATTGCAGCAAAAGCAAAAGTCACGCGTAAAGAAGCGCAATTGATTCACGCGAACGTAGACGCTGACGTTATCATTTCGCCGCCTCTGCAAGGAAATCAAAAACCAGATCAGATTTACGCCATCGCGGAACGCTTTGTCCAAGGGTTGAGACGTTTGAACTTGTTCGGAGACAGTCAACTACTCCGCCCTGGTTGGGTCACGGTCAGCGAAAGCGTGTACAGAACGACGCACAATCCAATCACGTACAGAAAAGCGTTTGAGGGAACGAGGGTAAGCGGGAAATTCGAGGCGCAATATCAAAGACGAGCGAACCGAGCGATGATGCAACAACAACAGCAATACAATCAATACACTCAGTATCAATCGCCGCAGTCGTCCATGACGCCACAATATCAACAACAGCAGCAACAACAAGTGCAAAGAGAGCGTCAAACGTACACGTATCGACATAAAAGTGGCTCAAGTCCGCAGAGCAGTCCTCAAAGAGTGAGTCGTCCCGCGCACTTGTTACCGCACGACGAAGATATAACGCGTTTACGACCTAAATCGAGAAGTCCGTCTAAATCGAGTGGTGGTAAAGGTGGTAATGTTGGTGGTGTTAGTGGTGGTACTGGCACTGGTGGTGGTCAATTTTCCAGCTATGAAGAGTACGAGTATGCGGCGGACAAATATTACACTCCAAGGACGTCTCCTTCGGGGCCGATGTTCTCTCACTATACGCCGCCACCAACGTTTTATCCACAACAACATCAATACCCTTACGTATCTCAGCAATATATTCATGCGCTGCAGCATCAGCAGCAGCAACATCATCAGCTGCAACAACAATATCAATTTGGTTATAAAGAGCAGCAACAGCAACAGCAATACTATTATGAAGGCACAAACTTCACTTCGCCTCCAGGAAGCAGCAGCGGCCCGGCGTAACTAAAAAAGTGTCAACTCGTATTGCTTTACAAAATGAAGTGAGCGACGAAAGATGAACTAACGAGGGAAGCGAGAACGTGCCACAGTGCGTGTGACGCATGCAGCAATACTTTACCACTGTTCTTTCAATATTATATTTTTACTTTCGTTGGTTATTAATATTTGTACAGATGAAAACAATGTTTGACTATATCTTTCCTCCGCTCGCGACTTCTCTCTCTTATATGATACAACAATCTGCGCCCGTCTCCTTGACTATCTAGTATGAACTGTGTACTCGCTACTAGTTTTATCGAATCTAGCTTTTGTCTCTCCCTCTCTGTCTTTCCTCTCTTTCTATCTACAAACACGTAGTGGTGAAATCTCTTCTCGTTAGGATTCAACCAGTTTGACGAGAGAAACTTCGGATTGCGAAGCTCGCAAACCTCTCGCGTTCGATTGCAATCTTCGCATAGCTCGCGTTCTCTTTGGTATCTCAATAGAAAACAAATCGCTCTCGGCGGTTTCGCTATCGTTAGTTTCCTCTGAACCTTTAGAGTTTGAGTTTGCTCTGGTTTTCTTCGACGCCGCGGCGGCCGCGGTTTCCGCCCTCGTTTTTCTCGTCGCCGCCGCTGCTTTTTCGTTTGCGTTCTTAATCACATTTTCTTTCTTCGTCTGTTGTTCGGTTTTAGTGAGCTCATCTCCAGGACCTTTGCTTTTTGCTTCCATGGAGTCTAAGACGTCGTTCATGGCTGCCACGCCTTCGCCGGGTTCTGGCGCCGACATCGTCGACAAGTCGCCTTCCGAAGCCACGGTCGGTATAATCTTAGCAAACCGACCTTTGAACCTCGGTCGGTTATCTGCGAGCGTCTTGCGGCACTCGTATCGAATTTTTTTGTGGCCTAATCTACGTCTCGCTCTCTTTTCGCGATATCGCGCGAGTTGCTGCATTCGAAGCTCCGAGGGGATGCGACGCATCACGCCCGGTTGGATTTGATTGGAGTTCAAATGCATCATGCCTTGCTCCAAGTCGGTAAACGCACTCGTCAAATCGACGTGCGAACTCGCTTTCTTTACTCCACTTAAATTCGATTTCTTAAAAGAACTCGTCTTTCGTGGTTTCGTAAACGATGTGCTTCTTTGCACTGATGATGAGTTGTAATTTTTGTTGATGTTCCTGTCGCTGTTGTCGCTGTTGTTGTTGTTGTTGTTGTTGTTGCTCTTGTTCGACGATTTACTCTTGGACGATGACGAACTCGGTTTCTTCGCCGACGTCGTCGCCTTCGTGCTGCCACCACTTCCACCTCTGCTCACCGCCGACGACGACGCTAACGATCCGTGCTTATTCGTCGTATTCGCGGCTACCACATCTGCGTTGTGTTGCCTTCTCCCGGCTGGCCCGCTCGCCTCAAAGTTAAACGCGTCCACGTGCACCCCGCTCGTTTCAGGCTGCGAATCGTTCTCAAATATCCTCGAATCTAAAGAAAAGTGCGTCTCGTGCGCTTGCACGCCTCCGTAGTCTGCATCTTCCGAGCTCCCGCCCGCACCCGCGTTGGCGTTTTGAAAATTTTGCATAAACGTATCCAAAGGGTCGGCGAAATAATGCGTCGTATTCGTCGCCTGATCCAACCAATCCATCGCGTCCTCCGACGCCTGCGGCTGTTCGCCGCCGTGTTGATGAATGTGATCGTTGTGTACCTCTTCTTTGTGATGTGGTGGTGCGATGTACTCTTCGTCCGTAAATTTGGACAAGTCTATCGGCGACATCGAGCCTTCTTTGGAATCTCGCGACTCCTCCGACCTCTGCGCTTTATCCTCTTCTCGTTTGTTCATTTTTTGCTTCTGTTTTTGTTTGGTGGAATAAAGTGTTGTTGGAAAGAAGAAGATAAAACGAACGACGAACGCTTTTTGTGAGTTTCTCTTTGAGTAAGAACGATTTTAAAACGAAGGGAAAGAATTCTTTTTTAGGAGGCGAACCCCGACGAACTCTCTCTCTTTGCAACGAAGAGCAAAGTGTTGTTGTTGTCGTTGTTGTTGTTGTCGTTCTCGACGCGCGACACATCGTCATCCTCTCAAAAAAAGGGTGCCCCCCCCGGAAAGGGAAAGAGTAGGTTAAAAAAAAATGAGCTTTTCTCATCATCATCTCGCGCAGTGCAAAAGTCTTCTTTCTACGCTTCCTTTTCTTCTGTTGTATATCGAAACGAAACAAAGCGTACCTCTTTCTTCCCCATGATGATCTTTTTTTCTCTCTCTCTCTCTCTGAAGAAGCTCTCCTGTGAGAAGACTTAATTCTGTGCGTGCGTGTGTGTCTATAAAAACGTCCCTATTCTTTCTCTCTTTAATTCCGAATAAAAAGCCAGAGTGGACAAAAAAAAGTGATGAGTGTCGAAACAACAAGACAAACAAAAAGTTTAGGATAAAAAAGGGCAAACAGAAAGCTTTTTTTCACTCGCTCTGTGTTCACTTTTTTCCATCTGTTGTTTTTACAAAAAATATCCTCCTTTTCGTCGTCGTCGTCATCGAACGACAAAAACATCGTTAAAAAAAGAGAACGCATTGGTAGTAACGCAAACACAAAATAATGTCCTCGTCTTTGTCTTCTTCTCCCGTGTTTTTCTTCGCCAATACGCGGCAGAGAATGAGGTCGCGCGACTCCTGCTGCGCTTCTTTGTCTTCTTCTTCTGCGCCTTCGAGTTCGTCGTTTTTGTCGGGAGGAGGAGGAAGGAGGAAGAGAAGGTTTGCCCCCCCGGCGGCTTTGAGGAATGCCGCCAAAAACACGAACGAGAGGATGATGACGAGGCGAAGAAGCAAAGATGACTTTAATAACGCTGATTATTATTATTATTATTGTGATTTTTCTGCGACGACGCGGAGAAAAAGAACGACGACAACAACAACTTTACCGACGCGACGACGAGCATTCGTTTTGAGTAGTGGGAATAATAAGAGAGGAAGGCGCAGTAGTATCGCGAATGCTGCTGCGGATGCAAATGGTGGTTCTACTGATGTTTTCGAGGAAATGTCTTCGATTCGAACGCGGAAATATTACCTCGTCGGAGGGAAAGGAGGCGTCGGGAAGACGTCGTTGTCCGCCTCCTTGGCGGTGAAGTTTGCAACTTCTGGGCAACACCCGACGTTAATCGTCTCGACCGATCCGGCGCATTCTTTGAGCGATTCTTTGGCGCAGGACGTCTCGTCCGGGGTTCCCGTCGCCGTCGAAGGTACGGACGGGATGCTTTGGGCGATGGAAATCGACACGTCGCAAGCGAAGAGTGAGTTTTCGGAGTTTTCAAAGAGCGCGGATTTTACCAAAGGCGCGAGCGATTTTATGGGGAGCGTTGGGTTGAGCGGCATTTCGGATTCGTTGCAGGATTTAAAGTTAGGGGAGTTGTTGGATACGCCTCCTCCCGGGTTGGACGAAGCGATTGCTATTGCAAAGGTTGTGCAGTTTACCAAGGATGAGAAGTACGCGAAGTTTACGAGGATCGTCTTCGACACGGCGCCGACCGGGCACACGTTGAGATTGTTATCGTTGCCGGAGTTCTTGGATAAATCAATCGGGAAGATTGTTCGTTTGAGACAGAAATTAACCAGCGCCGGTGATATGGTGAAAGGTTTGTTTGGTCAGGAGAACCAAAATCAAGACGCGGCGGTGGAAAAGTTGGAAAATTTGAAGAAGCGTTTACAAGAGGTGAAAGATTTGTTCCGGAATAAAGAGACGACGGAGTTTGTCATCGCGACTATCCCGACCGTTTTAGGCATGAGCGAAAGCGGTCGACTGTTGAAATCTTTGAGAGACGAAACGGTGCCGTGCACGAAAATCGTCATCAACCAAATCTTAAACGTCGACGTCGCCGATTTCCAAGACGCCGCGGATGCCTGCAACGCGGCTGCGGAAAAATTGAAAACGAGTACCGACGAAACGAGCAAAGACGCCGACGTCCAAACGTTAATCTCCGAAAGCGAACGCTTAGCCTCGGCTTCTAAAAGAGCGGTCTCTTTCGTCCGAATGAAGGAAAAAGACCAACGAAAAGCGATGGAAATGTTAGACACCGACGCTGGTCTCAAAACCTTAAAACGCATCGAGGCGCCGATGTTCGATCTGGAAATTCGAGGCGTCCCGGCGTTGAAGTACTTCGGCGACCAAGTTTGGTAACATGAACAACACTACCAACAAAATTCTTCCGCGACGACGCGTAAAAATATAATAATAGGATATAAAAAGAGTAATACCTTTATTACCGGTTATTACGAAAAGCAGTTAGTACTCATCATCAAAACCGTCTATATCACCATCACTGATCCTCTCGTCCCTCTCTTCGAAAAGCATCGTCATAAAACGTACCCGATGACGACGACGCGCGTTTCCTAAAAAATCTCACTCTCGCGTTCAAAAAGGGACAGACAGACAAAAAGAGAAGAGTTTTTGATGGATAAAAGAGACGAAAAACACGAGATCATCTTCACGCATCACAGCGCGAGAAAACGACAAAAACACTTTCCGTGTAGTGTTCTATTCGCACTTTTTGCTCGTTCGCTGAAAACGACTCCTAAACTCTCTTTTTGACACTTTTTGGTGCGACTTAAAGACTCGCAGAAAAGAAAGAATGGACGACCAGGAGGTCCAAAAGCAAATCAACCAGATGGTTGAATTCATCAAGCAAGAAGCCGAGGAAAAAGCGAACGAAATCCGAGTCGCCGCCGAGGAGGAGTTCAACATCGAAAAACTCCAAATGGTGGAACTCGAGAAGCAAAAAATCAAGCGAGAGTACGAGAGGAAAGAATCTTTGGTCTCGGTGAAGAAGAAAATCGAACGGTCGACGACTGGGAACGTGGCGAGGATTAAAGTGCTCGTGGCGAGAGATCAGATGATGGAGGAGTTGTTGAACGCGTCGAGAGCGAAACTCGGGGAGGTTTCGAAATCGCCGCAATATAAACAACTTCTGGCGGGGTTAATCGCGCAAGGCGCGAAGAAATTACAAGACTTCCAGTGCATCGTAAGATGTCGGAAACAAGACGAGAGCGTGTGTAAAGAAGCCATCGCGTTAGCCGCGGGGAGAGTGAGCGGGTTACACCCGACGTTGGATTTGCGAGAGAGTTTACCGCCTTCGCCGGAGATATCGAAGGATGGGAAGAGTTGCGTCGGGGGGGTTTTGGTGATTTCCAGCAACGGGAAGACGACGTGCGATAACACGCTCGACGCGAGGGTGAAGAATACGTTCGAGGCGTTGATGCCGGAGATTCGGACGGAGATTTTCGGCGCAGACGGAGCGAAGATTATGTAATAAAGTTGTTCTTCCGAGAGAGAAAGAACGCAGGAATATATTCTGACGCGAGACACACGCACACGTAGCATTTTCATCTCTCTCTCTCTTTCTCAGTAGATAGACAGAGAGAGGGAAAGAGAGAATTGTAATATTATATAATATACACAGAAGAGCAGGTTTTTACATTTACACGTTGTTTTTCTCTAGCTCCGAATTGAGTAATTCTATTTCCTATAACTCTTCGTCATCCTCCCGCTCGCGGTGGTCGACAGCCTGACCTGCTCGTTCTCCTTCGCCACCTCCGCTTGCACCGGACTCGTTTTCGAGGATAAGCTAAACAATCTATCCTCTGGTTTCGTGTTTTTACTCGCGTTCGATCCGGATTTTTTCTTCGTCACGTTTCCCCCACCGCCGTCGAGATGATGATGTTCTCGATGATGCCCAGCTCCGGCGGCGACTTGCGCGTGCGTTTTGTTTTGCGACAAGGCGACTTCGAACCCTTTCAAGATGCTCCCGTGAGAACCGCCGTGTTCGTTGGATAAATACGCCGTTTCCAAGTCGTAGAGTTGCTTTTCGGTTTGTTGCAAGGAGTTCTCCAATTGGTTCTTCCGGTTGAGGAGTTCCGTGACCGTTTCGCTCGACATTTTTACTCAAGTCTTCCTCTTTGAAGTCTGTGCCTTCTCCTTCTCGTCGTTTCGTGCTGCGTGCGTGTGTATTTATGAAGGAATTGATGAGAATAAGAATATTTTACACACAACGCTGAGTGACTCAGAGTGAGGGATTTCTTCTATTTTCTAGCTTTTGCTTGCTCTATGCCTATATGCGTATCAAACATTAATTTTAAGCGACTTCTATTGCGGTGGTTTTTGTGGTTTGTTGCGCGTCGTCCTCGTTTACTACTACCTCTCTCTCTCCGTTTTGAATACTTTCCTTCTTCTTCTTCTGTTTCTTCTTCTTCGCGGGCGCGCTTAAAGCTAAATGCGCCAACGCGAGATGGACGGAAGCGGTGTCGTGTTTCACTCTACCCGGAACGGCTAAAACTTGAGAGGTCAACTCGGCGCCTTTGATGCCCAGTGGGGTGGGTAGGAGCATTTTGTTCCCACGTTTTATTCTTCGCTCGTTTTCTTTCGCGTAGAATTCGCGATGGTCTCGGACGAGCGCGTCAGAAAATGACGTCGGAAAGGCGGGATCGACGTGATCGAATTCCTCGTCGTATCGAACGACTCTCGTGTGTGGGATTTCGGCGTCGGACCGACAGACTAAACCGTCCCCTTCTTCGTTGTATTGCGATAAACTGTACAGAGCGATGTTGGTCATCGCGGAATCTTTGCTGGTCGTTTTGGAGTGGAAACATACCGTTTTGTCCCTGAACTGTTCCGGCAACGGGTGTTTTCGAAGAAATCGTATTCGCGCGCGATACGTTAAATCTTCCACCGGCTTCACCATCTTTTTAATCGCTTCTGAATTTCTGCTCTCTCCGAACGCAGCCTCGAGCGCAAAATGAACGCCCGATCGCACGTACTTATTGCTCAACAAATCTTCAGCAATTGGTGACCCCCCGTAAGGCGACTGAACGCACACGAATCCCGCGAGTTTGTCTTCCAACTCCGTTTCAAACAGCGCCAGCGCGGCGGCGATGTCCAGTCCACCTTTCGAATGGCCCATCGCTAAAACTCTTTTTCTTCTCTTCTCGTCGTCTTTATTCTTATTCTCACACAACGCCTCGATTTCGTCCTTAACTGTTCTCGCGTTCTTCTTCACCGAACCTTCCGAGTTTACTCGCGATATTTCGCAGTCGATATCTATCGAACGAAACATATCTCTCACGGTGACGTAATATCCTGGATAATGATGCCCCCACAATCCAGGAACGAGCAAAACGGCGAAAGGAGAACTCTGTTCTTTGAAGTCCTCGAATAATTCTCGCGCTCTTTTCTCGTTCACGGTCGGGAGTCGCCGTTGGTCTTCTTCATTCTCGACGCATACGTATTCGCATCGTTCTAAAAACGCCGACGTTTCATCCTTCGCCGTGAACTCTCGTTTCCTTTGCTTCATCCATCCCGTGAACGCTCGAGACGGCTTCACGTTCGCGCTGTTGTAATATTTGTTCGCGACTCTTTGTAGCGTCTTTTCCACGTCGCGTAATAAAAGCGTCGCCGTTTTAATGGGCGGCTGTTGCGGCTTTTGCTGCGCGTAAAACATCTCTTTTCTGAAGCGAAAGTCTGCACTTTTTTTCCCTGGAACGAAGATTAATAAGAAGAGATATGTTTACCGCGATACGGTCGGCGTTCACGGAAAATACCCGCAGTTCGGTCGGGTTGAACGATTTAGTGAGTTCAGGTGATGGTGACAACAACAACAGCGGGAAGGATTTTCCTAACGATGCCCGCAAATACGTGAAGTTGAGCGAAGTCGTCGAGGACGCGACGGATAAAATCATCCCGGAGTATTCTCATCAGCCGAAAGCGCAAACATCATCGTCTCAATCACCGGTGAGCAAGAAACCACCGACGTACGTGCAACTGGTGTCCGCGATCGTCGGGTACTCCTTGTGCAATTCGCAGCTTTTAATAATCAATAAAATCACTCTGGCGTACGTTCCAGCGCCGTGTTTTTTGCTTTTCTGTCAGCTCTTAGCCTCTGGGGTTGCGGTGAGAGTTTTAGCGGAACTGAGGGTGTTAGTGGCGGATAAGCTGGATGTTGAAAAAGCGAAAGGGTTTTTAGTGGTCGTGTTTACGTTCGTGACGACGTTATTTGCGAACATGAAGAGCATACAGTTAGCTCCGGTGGATACGTTCATATGTTTACGATCGACGACGCCTTTGATTTTAGCGGTTTTGGATTACGTTTTCTTAGGGAGGGATTTACCGTCGGCGAAGAGTTTCGGGAGTTTGATTGGCATCGCGATGGGGGTTTTGTTGTACGTGAACATCGATTCAAACTTTTCCGTGCAAGCGTATTTATGGATCGTGGTGTGGTACGTCGTGTCTATTTTCGAGATTATATACGTGAAACATTTAGTCTCGTCGATCGCGATGACGACGTGGGGGCAAACGTATTACCAAAACATTTTGTCCGTGCCGTTTTTGTTGATGATGTTTATTTTGTTAGGAGAAAGGCAGGTTTTAGAGAACACGGAGTGGACGTATGGAGCCGTTTTCTTTATTTTGTTGAGTTGCGTCGCTGGATTAGGGATGTCCTTTTTGTCTTTTCATTTAAGGGATATGATTAGCGCGACGTCGTTCGCGATTGTCGGGAACATGTGTAAAGTGGCGACGATTTTAGTGAACACGTTCATATGGGACCAACACAGCTCACCGACGGGGATTTTAAGCTTGTTCATTTGTTTAGGAAGTGGGGCGATGTACAGTCAGGCGCCAATGAGAGATCCGTCGAAGAGTTACGCGGAGAGAGAGGTGTTGCCGTGCTTGTCGAGGCAAAGTTATAGATGGATCGTGCTGCAAACCGGAGGGAAGTTCATGGCAATTTGCATGGGGGTGCTGATTTCTTTGTGCGTGGTTTTGATTAGCATAGCGTTGAGTTTAGAAGGGAACGAGGTTGCCGTAGGGACGACGAACCCGTTCGCCAAAGGGAGAGATAAAATGGGATGATTTGACGACGAAATTAAACTTGTTCTACCCATACTACTACTACTACTACTTTTTTCTCTAAAAGCTCTCTAAATCTATTTCTATATATCTTCCATTTCAAGTGTTTTCACGACCAAATCGAGCGAAGATGATTCGTTTTCTTTCCAGGCATTGAACGTTTTGGCAATTGCTTTCCCCGCTTTCCGATCGGAAGCAACGAGCGCGGCGTATTTTTCTCCGTTCCAAAATGGATATTCGCTATATACACACGCGTCGTCTATACGATGCTGAATATTCAGAGTAGCCTCGTTCACCAATTCCTGTAAATGCGACACATCGATTAATTCTTTGTCTCCTTTAGTTTCATCTTTCTTATGTTTTTCATTCAGGATGGTTTTATTCGCGTCCTCGCGAACTCGTTGGATGGCTTTCGCGACGCGGTCGGGTTTCTCGAAAATGTCCCAAACGTTCTCATCGGCGATGCACTTCGCGAAAAGACTAGCGATTGTTCGCGCGTACACTTCTATCTTGAGATTAATTAACGCGACCACGGACGTATCCTTCTCCTTTTTCGTTCTTTGCGAGGAGGAGATGTACTCGACGATATCCTTTTGCCACGGAAAATCAACCAACACGTTTTTAATATTGGCGTCAGATTTCGACGATGACGAACAAAAGACTTCCGTAATCCAACACGATTTCAGCAAATCAACTCTTGCAAAGAGCTCAAACACGTCCGCTAAGTAAATCAAGTAGTCGTCGTGCGACTTCTTGTCTTTTGATTCCCACTCTGAAATCTTCTCTAAAATTTTACTCGCGCTAGCAAACTCTTCGTTCACGTCTTTGAAGAGAACATTTTTTGCAATGTCCGCAATGCTTTGGACTCGTTCCTGGAATTTCTTTTTCTTTTCATCATCTTCTTCATTCAAATTAAACTGATCGAAAACAACTTTTTCGTACGCGCCTTCGTCTTCTATCGCCTCGTAGCGACTTTTGCATCTCTTTTCAATCTCTCGCTTCCTCGCGAGATTTACGTCCCGACCGAGTTCGTCCATTTTTACCTCCTCGCATCCGCTCGCTCGAACCACCGCGTTTAAGAGTTCGCTTTCGGAAATTGCGTCGCAGGAGTTTCGATGCAAAGCAACGCTCGTTTCCGCGCCGATTTCAACCTTAAAATGCTCTCTCGTCTCTTTCCGTTTCTTCCCTCGCGTTTGCACCGTCTCCAACATTTGCGCCTCCAACTCTTCAATCATCGGAAGTTTCTCCGCGAGCATTCCAGACAAGGCGCGGAAATAGACGCCAAGTTCTTGCGCTAAGGCGTATCGTAGTTTTGATTCCTCTAACGTTCCTTCGTAACTTTTCAACGTTTCCGAAGATCTTACGGACGCTTGATTCGATCTTTCCACGTTTTCTAAACACGCGTCCAGTTTCCTCTTTACGTTTTGCGCCGCGTTTTGAAGTTTCGCCAAGGCGAGGTTCGAGCGCTCTTCAGCGGATTTAGTATTGCGTTGATTCCTTTCTCCTATTACGACTCTTTTCGATGACGGCTGCGCTTGGTGTTGTTTGTTTGCGTCCTCTTCTTCGTCATCGATGTCCATCATCATCGTTAGCGATGCCGCGTTTTTCGTATTCTTCTGCTTCTGCTCAACATCGAGCGGTATGTAATTCTTTCCACCACCACCCGAAGATTGTTTCGCGCGTCGTTGCAACTTTGCCTCCAATATCGCTTTATTCGATGGTACCATTTGCTGATCATCGCCATCATCTACCGTTTGAATAGTATCGTCGTCGTCGTCGCCCTCCGCTTCTCTCGAAAACGGATTATTCACCTCCGCCGTCGTCAAAGTCGCTTCTTCTTGCGCGTGTTCTTTCGGTCTGTTCAAAGCCACGCGTCGTTGCGCTTCGAACTCTTCCTTCAGCGCGTTGGCATCGTATTTGCGCTTCTCTTCTTCTTTGTCTTTCTTCTCTTCTTGACCTCCGTCTACGGCTAAAGCGCCCAGTCCTTTCTTCTTCTTCTTCTTCTTCTTCAATTCCTCTCCGCTCTTCTCTTTCGTTAAACCTTCTTCCTCTTCCTCTTCTTCCTCGAACGAGAGGGTTACTCCTGCCTTCTTCTTCTTTGTCTTCTTCTTCTTCTTTTTCGACGAATTCCTCTCCTCTTTCGCGTCTTTATCTTCTTCTTCTTCTTCTTCCACATCACTCTCATCCTCTCGTGCCTCTCTTTTCCTCCGAATTGCCAAAAACGGCCTTCGTTTTTGTTTCGCCGCCCCTAAAGGTCCCATGTATTATACCAACAACAACGAGTACAACGACAAAAAACACCTCTTATTATTATTATTATTATTATTATTACTACTGTTACTTATTGAATTCGTCTCTCTCTTTCTCTCTCTCTCTCTCTCTCTCTGAATGTCCTTCTGCAGAGACCAACATCGACACAATTATGGAGGAAAGAAAGAGGTGCCCTTTTTTTCATTTTTTTGCACACGAACGAAAAAAGACCAACGACGAGAGACCAAACGACCAAAAAAGTGGACTCACACACGATCTGATGATCTCTTTCTTATACTCACATTCGCACACTCACCCGAAACACAAAGCAGAGGAGGAAGAAGACAAAGAAGACGAAGAAGAAGAAGACGAAGAGAGAGAAACAACAGCGCTGCTCTTTATTCGTATATCGTTTTGTCTCGTCTTCTTAAACAGATATCATCGTCTCTCAAAAGTAGTAGTGTGACGACTCCGTGAAAGCGCGTACCTTTTTTTCTTCTGTTGCACCAAAGGTCACGTACAGCTTTGTGCCTTTTTCGACACAAAATTCAACGACAACAAGAACAACAACCATTACAACCACAACGGTGATGAAGAAGAAGACGAGGAGGAGAGCGAAGCCTAAACGGCTTCGAAACCCTTTCCTCCTCTTTCTCCTCCTCTTTCTCCTCTCGTCTTTCTCCTGGGAGTTCTTTTCGACGGCGAAAGAGAACGAAGGAGAAAGAGAAGGAGAACAGAAAAAACTCGTCGACCTGTTACCGTCCTCGATTTTCTCGCGCTTCTCCGAGCGCGTGAAGAAAAATCCGAGGTTTAAACTCATCGTTTCCGTGTACGCGCCGTGGTGTGGGCACTGTAAAGTGCTCGAACCGGAACTTGTCTCCGCGCTGAAAATAGTGCGAGAAGTAGATGGCACGGACGAGACCGTCGTGGACGTGGTGAAAATGAACGGAGACTTGAGGAAATATCCAATTCGAGAGGAAATGGAGCAGAGAGAAACGGAGGCGAGGAAAGCGTTTAAGAAAAAGTACGGGGTGAAGGGATATCCGACTTTATTACTGCTGGAAAAGAAGAGCGACGATGAGAGTAGTAGGAGTGGTAGGAGTAGGAGTGAAGAAGAAGAAGAAGAAGAAGAAGAAGAAGAATTGTTCGTGGCGAAACAATACAAAGGCAGTCGGAGTCAAGCCGCGCTGTTGAACTATCTCCGTCGCGCGAGCGCGTCGGACGTCGCGACGTTCAAAGACTGGCGCGAGGCGCGAGAATACGGGAAATTGAGAGCGACCGAGTCGAACGCGATGTTTTTTCACTTAATGGTGAATGGAGGGAGTTTAAAGATTAAGAAAGCGTTCGACTCGGAGGCGAAGAAGAGGGAGAATTTACAGGCGTGGTTCGGAGAAAGCGACGCGCCAAAGACGTTTGAGGAAACGAATGCGTTTTTAGACGCGTTTCACGCGAAGCAATTTCCGTGGAAGGATATCCAAAGCAAAGACGAAAGTTATTCGGTTTTGTTAGCAGTGCACCCGAGAGTGCCCGGAGATGAAGACGACGATTCCTTAATATCGGATGGTGAGAATTATAAGGCGTTTACGACCGAGGTTGTATTGTGTAGAGTAGCGGAGGAGAAAGAGGAGGAGGAGGAGGAGAAAAAGAAGAAGAAGAAGAAGAGTTATCGCGCGAACGACGCCGATATGAGCGAGACGAGTGGGTATGAAAATCCGTGCAACGTGTCTGCGTTTGTGCGCACCAGAATCGTCGCCCCGTTAGCCAAACTCGATCAATCCGTCTTCAACAACATCCTCGATTTAGATAGCCCGTCGGTATTCCTGGTCGAATCGGGAGGCGATGCTAAAATAGAAGCGTTCGCGAAGAATGCTTACAAACTCGCGCTGAAACACCGCAAAATATCCTTCGTTCGCGTCGACGGCGACGAGTTAGGCCCTTGGCTCGATAAGGAAATGGCTTTCGGCCCTCTCGAATCCTCCTTCCCTCTCTGTTTAGGATACCACAAAAAAACCCACCGGAGTTGGTACGACCGAAAATGGGAAACCAGGGGTAATACCATCGAAGAGTCGCTCGCCGTTTTCGTCGACATGAACTTCGTGGATATCAAACGACTCCCGAATTTCCTCCCGTCTATGCCTCTTTTAGGTAAATTGAAAAACATCCACCACAGAGCGACGTTTAGATTCTCCAACTCCTCCTCCCCGGTGCAACGATTAGCCACGTATTGGTGGTTGCTCGTCATCGCGTTGATCTTATTCGTCTTGTGCTTCTCGTTCGCGTTGCAGTATCAAAGAGAGGGTAAATTCGACACGTCCAGCGAAGACGACAGTTCGGCAAAGTCCAGCGGCGAAGACGAGAGGGCGGCGAAAGTAGAAGAGTCCGACGGGGACGAACCCAAGAAAACAAAGTGAGAATTCAAAGAAGAAGAAGAGAGAACTTCATCATTTTCGCGGTGGTGAAAATACGCAACGTTCACGCGAAGAGGTATTCGCATCATTGTATTTATTGTAAAAACTTTCAACATAATAATAGTTTATACATGCATTCGCCCATCGCTCAAAATCGAGAAAGCTTTCGAAAATTTCTTCAAAAAAAAAGGATTTCTTCACCCATGGACGACGACGATGAAAACGACGACGACGGGTCGAGAAGCTCAAATTGGGAGAGCAAGAGGAGGAAGCGGAGGGAAGACGCGTGCGACGCGTTCGTCTCGTCTTTACCGTCGTCGTCGTCGACATCAATATCGAAGCGAAAATTGAATTCGGAATTCACTCCGAGAGAGCAAATTGAAATCGTTTTGCACGCGTTTTTGATGTCCACGAATAATGGCTCTTCTTCCGTCTGCGAGGCGCACAAATCCTTGAAACTGCTGGAGGAACGTCATAAGGTGTTGACGCTGAGCGAGGAAAGGAGAGCGACGTTATTCAATCATTTGAGAAAAATGGCAAACGCAGACGCGATTGAGGTGAGAGATATTTTGCACGTTTTGAAAGGAACGAACAAGGAAAAGTCTACATGGAAAACAGAACGGATGGATGAAAAAATGTCCACGGTATTGAAATTGCTCTATGCGATGCGAGAGTCACCTCGAGCGTGGGTGATTGGCGAGAAAAGTGTGGAACGTTTCATAGAAGCGTTGGTGGAAAATTTTGAACACAGAAGACGCGGGCGAGAACCCGGCGAGGAAAAAAGCGAAACCGACGGCGAGGACGGCGAGAAGAAGTTCTGGATATTGAGGTCCGATGATGATTACAACGTTTGGAATTATATGGAAACGGTGAGGAGCATGGTAAAGTCTCTGAGGTTAGCGGCACATCCGAACACGTTGTTGTTGATGTCTTCGGCGGCGTCGTTTGCTGGTGGTAGTGGTGGCGATGAGATCGATGGTGCGACGACTACCGCGGACCGACGCGCGCATGAAAATAGAGGAGAAGGCGAACACGGAGGAGATGGAAACGACGACGACGACGATAACGAGAGAAATAAAGTAAAGAATAAAACGGACGAAGAACTGGAAGAAGACGAGCGCGTCGAACAATATCGGGCAGGGTATAAAAATTTGGAAAACAACCGGTGCGCTTCGAGCGCGAGGGCGTTTGCAGCCATATTCGAACAAATACAGTTACGATGGATGCATGAACATGGATCCGAGATCCTAGGGAATGAGGGGGGATGGTCATTGCCAGAAGATGATATTGTATTTCAAAAGGAAATACACGCGCTGATTGAAGAAATTAACGCGTGCATTCCTGAACGCATAGATAGTTTTGACTCATTCGCAAACGGATTGGACGCGAACAGAGTGTGGGCAAACGCGTGCGGATTCGCGCTCCGAAAGTGCATGGAGGCTTTGGAGGACAAAGACGACCCGATTCGTGCGAAAGAGTTTGACCTTCTGGAACGTAAGATGCGAGGTAGTATTGATAGTAGATTGGTCGCGTTGGCTGTCGTTGAAGGAATGTTCCTGAAAGGCAAAGAAGAGAAAGAGAAAGACGAAGCCTGGAATGGATATCGAAATGAAATATTCTTCTTGGAGCCTTCGCAAGGGATCATTCTCGCACACGATATCTTGAAATGTATAGCAAATACTAGAATCGTCATGGATGACGACGGAGACGATGACGATGACGACGGCGACGACGAAGAGGAAGAAGAGACTGATGAAAATTCTGATCATCACCAAAAGCGAAGCGATTGCATCGTGAATGTTGGCATGGATGCGCTTCGCGCGCTTGCCGTGAAATTAGACTCAGTGTCCGTGCAAGCGGTGCTGAAATCGTGGCTAGAGCCTCGATTAAAGAGCCAAAAATTACACCTCGGAGGAGATGTAGCGAACGAAAACGACAAAAACAACAATAACAACGACGAGGATGGAAAGAACAGGAACGATGACTTTTCATACTTCCTCGGTAAGAAGCAATTAGATGCGATGGCGTTTGCGATGATTCCAAAATCCGACCGTCTCACCTCCTCGGCTGGCTTTGCGCTCGTTCGAGCCTCGCTCGAACTTTCAAGTTTTCTCGAAGAACTTTCTCAAAACGTAGACAATTTTGACCGGAGCGTGAACGTAAACGCCGACAAAAAGAGCGAGACGGTGGATGTGCACATTTCGGACGAAGTCGCGTATAACACTTCGAGTTTGTTCGCGACCGCAGCAGCGTTGAGAATATGTGTCATCGATAGAAAAGCGTCTGAAGACGATTCATTTCGTCGACTCCTCGCGCTCGTTGATGTCGAAGCGTGCCTAGATGCGAGGACACGTCAAAAAGCAGACCTGGAGTTGTGCAGAATTCCAGCCTCTAAATGGGTCGCCGCTTGTTCTCGATGTCTAAAAAATTCAGAGCCACTTTTGAACAAAATGCAAAGCGGCAATTCCATAATCGACGACGACGATAAGCACAACGATAGTTATAGCGAGCGCATGATTGCTGAACGACGAGTTTCAATTACAAAGCGTGCCGCACAGGCCATCGCCAAAGCGGCGAGCAATGGCTCTTCCTCCATGCCGCCCGATAATATCGCGCACATGTTGGTTACGTCGAAATGCTTGCGTTTATGCTCGGAAGTTGCCTCGAGCCTTGCCGGCGGTAAATTGATCACCACACCAGCAAGCGGTGCCAAATCTACGCCGCGAGTGATGAAAAACGACGACGATGATGACGACGAAATAAGCTTCTTGAGCTTGCCGAAAGAGTCTCGCGCGGCTATGGTCGGAGCGTGCATATCCCTTTTGAACTGCGCCTATCTTTTACCGGCGAACACCTACGCGAGACAAAGTATTTGGGATGCAATGTTCGCTACTTCAGGACGTGTACTCGCAACGAAATGGGCTCTCGAACGCGCGAATGAATGGAACGATCTTCGGGCAATCAACCCGGCGCTGCGATTTGCAGCGGCGCTCGACGACGATACTTCGTTGATGCTTGGTCATTCCACGTTCAACTTGAAAAACGTCGATGAGGAAGAGCAGCGTCAAATTTCGATTCAAACTTCGAGGAATGTTGCCATTGCACATGTCGTCGCCGCGGCGTGGTCGAACGGTGTCGATGATGAAGCCTCTATGGATAGAGAAAACTACGCGGTCAAAGAAGATGACGTTCTACATGCCATCTCTGCCATCTCGAGAGATGCCGCATTTGCGCGTTCGTCGTCCTCGAACACGCACACGCACAATCAAATGGCATCTTTCCTAACAATTTTTACCAACGAAGACGAAGATGAGGCCAGCAATAACGCCAGAGCAACCTTTGCGAGTCTTCGAGGGAGAGCTGAACTCGTCTCGCGCGGATTCTCTCACTTCAAGAAGAAAGCTTTCTCTTCGCAAAATTTGTTGTCCTTATACAAAACGGCGATGCACTTTTGCTTAGCATCCGCGGCTTCTGCCGATTCGTCGATACTCGATGAAGGTAAAGGTGGAGGAAATCTCGACCCAGATGCCAGAACTATTGTCAACGATCGCGGGGCGCTTTCTCCCGGCGCGGTCGTCCTCGTCGCGTCTGAAACAATCGAAGCCTTATCGGACGAAATTAGAAAGTGCGAAAGCGGAGATCAACAACAAAGCAAAGATCAAAGCACCACCATAGCTGATGCAGAAATGGTGTGTTTGCTGTTTTTGGACGGTTTACGAGCCGTTCGTGTTGTGTGTGAACTCGAAGTGCCCGGACCGGTGATGGCTGGGAGACTCGCGATGGCGTCCGCGTCCACTCTGTTGTCGTTATCGGTCGTCTTTGCAAAATTCAGCAACCAGAACTTGCAAGATATTGCCAGACGAAAGAACATGCTGGAGATGTGCATTCAAGGAATCGATGCCTTGATTGATTGCAAGGCTGTGTACGCCTCGCCTCGACGATGTAAGGCGCTACTCGACGCCGCAACGGCTGCCGCAAAACGCACTTCGGCGCTTTCCGCTGAAGAAATGATATCGCAAGCGAATACAACAACTACAACTACCGCACCCACTACTATAGCGCCCGCCGTCAACAATGATGGGAGTACTAAAGAGAAGAAGATGGACATTTCTAGAAGCTTTGATGCGAGAAGACTTCGACGGAAACGCAGGATTAATCGAGGCGGACGCGTGAAAATGTCAGCATCTTCTAAGCGGCGCGAACAACAATCGGCACTGCAACGGTCCGGTGCCGTCGGTCGTAAACGTTCTCGAGATATTCGAAACTACGAAGTCGCTTCAGACTCGGACGGTACCGACGACGACGATGACTATTACGACGATGACGGCGAAGAAGGCAACGACGGCGGAGGCTACGGCGCGGCAGCAATCATGGAAGAGTTCGAACCATCCGATATCGACGAATCCGACGACGACGATTCGGACGACAACAACGACAATAACGACGGTGGTTTTGGTATGCGCGGTGGTGGTATCACCGGATGGGGCTAAGATACTACAATAGACGATCCTCACATTCATTTAGAAACAACACCTTCCTTGTAAGGTAATTGTAGCGGCTAAAATCTAGAAACTAAAAAAGGACAAAACTTACTTCATCTTCACTCAGAGGCCGTCCAGCTCGTACGAAAGCGTCGTTTTCACGGCTATATCCCCTTCTTCTACCCTTCCTCCTTCCTCTGATGATGTAGAAGATGATGATAACGACGACGAGATCTTCTCTTCTTCCACCTGTTGAACTTTCGGCTCGTATTTCTTCCTTTCGAAACTCTTCGGATTGAATTTCACCTCGGCGATTTTGATCCCTCCAATATCCCCTTGACGCAAGTGCGGGTGGCCCATCAACGAGTACGCCACAATAGCGCGATCTCCGTCGGTAATGACCGTTGGGTAGTGTATGTACATCTTCAAGCTCCCTTCTTCGAGTTCGGTGATGGTTTTAAACCCAACGCCGCCGTCGCAGGAAATCGAAACGCGTAATCGACACCGGCCTTTGTTGATCTTATTCTTATCGGTGGCATCGTTAAAGGCGACGACAATCTCTCTCGTATCGGGAAATGAGGTCGCGTCCATTTTCGAATCCGGATTTGGTACCGTCGTCGGGTTTGCCCCGGTCCACGTATCTCCACCGTCCCAGGAAAACGCGGTGTACACTTTTCCTTTACTCGTTCGAAAAAACAGTTGCAGCGAATAATCTCTCCTTTCTACAACCGCGCCTTCAATCAACCACGTCCCGCCCACTCTAATCTTCCCTTTCGGTTGCCAACTCTTCCCTTGGTCTTTAGAAACTAAAACGCCGTGCGAAGCGGGCGATTTTGGTTGCCTGCACGCGTTCGATTCCGCTTTCTCCTTCCAATACGGCAAAACCCAATTCCCGGTCTGCGTGTGCACGGTGATTCTATTCGCAATCACTTTCGGCATCCCTGGTGAATCTTCTTTACTTTGCGCGTGCACTTCTTGCGGTTCCGACCACGTCTTCCCACCATCTCTCGATTTTGTCACTTTCACGTCTCCTCCTGGTGAAAATCTCGGAGGGATTTTCGATCCGCTCTTGTTCTCCCTTGCCGGTCTCAAACAGTTTTGCGACTCGGTGTAAAATAACCACAAACCGTTCTCCTCGTTTGGCGGGTTAAAAAGCACCGGCGACCACACCGCCGTTTTCACGTTCTGCATACTCGACACTCTCTTCGGTTTCGACCACGGTTGATCGACATCCTCCGCGTAGGAAATCAAAATCGACTGGCCTCGTATGCCTTCGATGCCGCTACTCGATTGCCACGCCACGGCGAACCCTTTCTTCGTCGCGTTCACGTTCCACCTCCCGATAGTCGCCATGTGCGAATACTTCCTTCCGTTCGCGGCTTCATCTCTCGCCACCCAAAACTTCCTCGGCTTAATCTGCTGAATCCGATTCCGTTCGTTTCTATTTAAACTCTTCGTCCGTATCGCCACGTCTTCCCGTTCGCACGTCTCTCGTTTCTCCTTGTCTTTGTATTTAATCTTGACGGATTCCGCCGGTATCGGTTCGGTACCGTCCTCTTCCTCCGTGTTTACTCTCTCTAAATCCTGATTCTCTTGCTCCAACGCGTCGTCCTCGATTAACGGAGTACCCATGTCCACTTCATCTAAATCTTCCTCCTCTTTCTTCTTTAAAGCCTCTTGCTCCTCTTCACCCGCGCTCGCGCCAAACCCGCTCATCTGTGCAAACTTCCCAAACACTTGCCTGTAATACGGTTCCAACACGTCCTCGATTTTTTCCGCGTATTCTTCCGTTTTTTCGAGAACAATCGACGAGGAAACCGTGGACGATCGCGCGTGTCGGTTGTTCGCTCTGTGGATTAAAAGCTGCTGCTGTTTCTTTTGCATCATCCTCGTGGCATCATCCTCGTTTAACGCATCATCATCGACCGAAGTTGATGATGATGATTTCCCCGCGAAATCATCATCACCATGAAAAACATCATCGCGTGATGAAAAGAGCGCGCTAAAAAGAAACGAGACGAAAAGGACGGCACAAAAACAGAAAACAATCGCTCGCCGTCGTCTTTGTCGCCCGGAGGAAGAGGAGGAGGACATTTATGAACGTCTTTTACAAAGCTTGCGTTGTAGGGGTAAATTGTTTCATCAAAAGAAAGATATAATGGAGATTTTATCCTCATAATAAGTAAACAACACACCATGGTTGCATCAGCAGTAGCAGCGGCAGCAGCGGCAACAGCATCGGCATCGTCTTTAGCTGCTGCTCGAACTGGTGCTGCTCGAGGCGCGTTGGCGTGCGTGGTGTACGTCTCCGAAGGGAGACGAATGGACGTGCTGAAAGCCATCGAATCCGTCGCTTTATCAAAACGGATTACCACGAAGCCGAATGATATGAAGACGAAAAGAGACGACGACGACGAGACCTACAACAACAACGCGGTTAAATTGGTGAAAACATTCATCGATGAACCGTATAACCGAACCGGGTTTACCTTTGCGGTGAGAACGGATGATGATTTTGATGATGCCGTGAATGGTGGTGACAACAGTGCGTTGGTGGTGTTGGACGGGAAAGCGAAGAACGAGCGGCGGAAGAAGAAGGTCTCGCGTCTCATCGCGAACAGAGTCCACGAAGTCGCCACGTCGGCGTTTATGGAAATTGGCTCGTTTAAGAAACACTCGGCGACGCACCCGAGGCTTGGGATTGTGGACCACGTTTCGGTGCACCCGATTGGGACGTGCGATATGGACGCGGCGAAGGAAGCGGCGAGAGCAGTCGGGAGGCGATTCGGGGACGAGTTAGGGGTGAACGCGTACATGTACGGGCACGCGACGATGGTAAAAGGTGGTGATGATGGCATAGGTGGTGAGGCCAGCGCGAATAGTGCTAGAGAGAAGGATACTGAGAGTAACCGCGAGCGGAGAGAATTAGCTGAAATTAGACGAAAATTAGGGTACTTCTCCGCCAACGGGGAAAACGAGACGTGGGTCGGTGCTTCCGACGTGTACGACCGAATGCAGAAGTGGGAGGTGAAGCCGGATTTTGGCTCGAGCGAGAAAAGCGACGTGGAAGAAAAAGGCGTGTGTTGCGTCGGTGCAGTGCCGTTTGTGGTGAATTACAACGTGCCAATGATATGCGAACTGAGCGACGAGAGTCAAGAGAAACTCGCGCTCGATTTGGGAAAACAGATTGCGAAACGCGTCAGTCAACGAAACGAAATCGACGGGTTACCGAACGTCCAAAGCATGGCGCTGATGCGAACAACAACAACACCATCAACACCATCACCATCGCGTCAAAACAACAAAATGGAAATTGAAATCGCGTGTAATTTATTAGACGAAACGTCCTCCACGACGAGAATTCAAGTGCAAAAGAAAATCGAAGAGTTGATGCCGGAACTGTTGGTCGAGAACGTGTTGCGCGGCGTCAAGTTGAACGGCGCCAGTTGTCAGATTGGACAAGGGTACGTGACCAATTTACAGCCGCAAGATTTCTTAGACGCGGTGAGTAGTACTTCGAGCGATGATACCGCGTCGTGAGGTGTTGGAACTTCCTCGTTGATGTTTGTTATTCACAGTATTCGTATGTGCGCACAAAGAGTAACCGTTCTTAGGTGATTTTCGCTCTTCATTCTTTTACCTCATGGCGTTATCGTCACCGCGATGTGCTGCTCATGCGAACGCTGCTTCTAATACCAAATTGACAAAAAGGAGTCCCAACGTCATGGGAGCATCTTCCAATCCAAAAGTAACGCATCATAATCATCATTCTCATCATCATCATCATCGCGAGGGAAACATCAAAGTTTTTCTCATTTCCGACGTCCACTTTGACGCGAAGGAAAACGAGAGATTCATCGAGCAGATGCCATCCTCCTCGAACAGTAACAACAACAAAGATGACGACTGCTATTCGATACTCATCATCGCCGGCGACGTCGCGGAAAAGTTGAGCGATTTAGAGCGGTGTTTTCGCGCGTGTTTGAAGAAGTTTGATTGCGTTTTTTATACTTTTGGCAATCACGACCTGTGGTGTGCCTCGAAAGAGGAAAAATGTTCGCTGGAGAAGATTCAATCGGTGTTTAAGCTGTGCGAGAGATTAGGGGTGAAAACGGATCCATCATCGGGAGAAGGGATTGGTGGCCCGAACGACGACGCAAAAAGGAGGGTATTCATAGCTCCCGTGCATAGCTGGTACGAGCGGGAGTTCGATACGGAAGAAGAGGTGGAAGCGCCCGAGGGCGTGAACATTCCCGGCGTCGAGAGGGTTATGACGGATTATCGTTTATGCAAGTGGCCGAAACTCGACGCGTGGAAAAAAGAGATCACGAAGACGACGACGATAAAGTCAGACGATTATTACATTTCGAAGAAAATTGACGCTTTGAACGACGCGGATGGCAAATTTGAACGATTTTTAGAAAACGTGAAGCGAGCGAAAGAGGAAGGCAAAGACGTGACGGTGATTACGTTTTCGCATTTTCTTCCGAGGATTGAGTTAATCCCAGAGAAGCGCTTCTTGCTCTATCCGAAGTTGACGCAAGCGGTTGGCTCGAATATCTTAAACGAACGCATAGAGCGCGTCACAGAAATATTACATCTCGAGAAATCGGGGAAGGACTCGCATACTCACGCTTTTGGTCACACCCATTTTGGATGGAACTTAGTTTTGGAGAATAACGTGCGTTACGTCCAAGCTGCGTTAGCTACACCGAAAGAGTGGGTGAGACGTCCGCGGAGTTTAGTTGTAGGCGAGTTTTTTTCAAACGCGCCAGGGAACTCGCCTTTACTTCTATACGACTCTCGGACGAATGCGTTTTCCGGAAGCTCGTCGAATATAAAAGAATATAATCCTGGATTATGGGCAAAATATTACGAGGAAAACGCGAGGGATCCGAGTAATAAGACGTTAGCTCCTTGGGTATTGTCGTACGTCTCCAGAGTGTGGGGTTCGCGAGAGTTGAAGAAGAGCATGATGATGACGTCGAATACCGACGCGTCGCCGTTGCCGGGTAAGAGCGGTCAAGTGTAGGTCGATTAAAATGTGTACAGCGTAATATCGATCTCATTTTTGTTACAAGCTTATATATATAGTAGTAGTAGTAATAGATGTAGCTGGTTTAGTGTGGAGTATAATATACTGTCGTCACTTCGTGTGTTCATTGCGTCATCGTTCTTTGATTCGTATATACCAAAGCGCCAAAATACCCGGTCAAAATAAGGTTCGCGACCGTCGCCAACTTATTAACCCCATTCGAATTCACCGCCAAACACGCCACCCAAAACAAAGGCACCAGCGTCGCCATTTTTCGGTCGAATTTGAACGGATCCTCCACGTCGTAAAAGCAGTACAAATAATACGCGCACAAACATCCCGTCGCGAACATCTCCGCGCTAGAATTCCCCCCGTGACTGCTATTCCTATCGTCCTCGTATTCTCGCTTACTCCCACTACCGTAGTGCGTCTTCGACGACTGACTCACTCTCACGTCTTTCCCGCTCGCTCTCGCTAACTTCCTCGCCGTCTCCTGTAACTTTTCGTTCAGTTTCACTCGCTGTATCTCGCTCTCGCGTATCTTTTGCACGCTCGCTCGAAAGCGTGATTCCGCTTCCTCCACTTGAAATTTCAACTCCTCGACGACGTATTTATGTTGCTCTTGAAAGAACTTCAAGGACGTATGCGTCGTATTCGACGTTGGTGGTTTTGACGCATCATCTAAAAACAAAGCTTTGATGGTAAAACCATTCCCGTTCTCGAGGATGCGTCGAAACGCGCGCGATATCGTGACCACTCTTTTCGTCTCCCTTTCCACGCATTCGTCGTCGTCGTCTGAATCATCTGAATCGTCGTTCGTCTTCGTCTTTGTCTTCTTCATCGAATGATGATGAGAAAAAATCTCACTCGCGGTTGCTTTCGTAATCTCCCACGGCAAAAGAAAAACCGCGAAAACGTGCAAAACAAACGCGATCGGAAACGTGATCAGAGCGAGAGCGCACGTTCGTAAGATCGAGAACAACACCATCAACACGGAAGAGCTCTTCTTTTTCTTCTGTGATATATTCGTCAAAGTCGTCGTCATCTCGTTACTTTTGTTCGTTGTGTTGTTTGCGAAGAAAAGAAGAATAAAGGAAGAAGAGATGAAAACGTTTGAAATTTTTTTTTTTGTGGTTCAGAACACTTTTTGCAAAACACACGTTGGAGGAGAGTTGTGAGCACTTTATGAACCTTTTGAAAATGTACGCACGAGTGGGCCTCTGAAAAACGTCAGACGTCGGTATTTTTATCTTGTGACGACAGAAAAAGCGAAAAAGGAAACATCTTCGTTCAAGAAACGCTCCATTCATTCTCTCTCGCGCACACTCTTCAAACAGACAGATTTTGTTGAGATATCAGGTTGTTTTTGTTTTTGGTGTCGCGCGCAAATTGGAAGAGCACTGAGAGATACGACTAAAAGAAAGAGAGAGAGAGAAGATTGAATTTCACCTAAATTTCATTCATTTTGCGCCGACACGATGACGACCGATTTTGATGATGATGATGATTTTGACGATGACGATGACGGAGCGAAGAAGACGGTGGAATTGATTTCAGAAGGACCGCAAGCTTTAACGGGAGAAGAGAAGACGCCGGCGCCGACGCCTCCTCTGGTATATGATAATACTATTAATAGCAATAACGTGGAACCATCATCGTCACAACCAGAACAACAACAACAACAACAAGGTAATACTAAGGATGACGATGATGATGATGATGACAATGATGATCAGAAAACGAATTGTCATCACCAAGAAGAAGAAGAGAAGAATAAAAAGAATAAAGAGTTTCCAATCAAATCGAAAGTGAGCGCGAAGGCGTCCTTCGACGGTCACTTGCACCCGGCGACGGTGGTTGAAATTCAACGAAGAAATTCAACGAAAAAGAAAGACTTTGACGACGGCGAAGGAGAGATTGAAAAGTATTACATTCACTACGATAAGTTTGATAAGAGATTGGACGAGTGGGTGAGCGCAGAGAATGTGCACGACTACACCGCGGCGGGCGACGGGTTATTCGACGAGAGCGAGGCGCAAAATGGAGGCGTCGCTGGGAGCGCGAATAAAATGATGACGACGCAGACCAACGGAGCGGTGAATACGAACGGAGAATCCACGCCGCATTCGGCGACGAACCCATTGTTATCGTCAAACAACAAAAACTCCCACAGCGAAGGAACGACCACTCGGAAATTGACGCGAACCATGAAAAGAAGATACAACGAAATTCACAACGTCGACGGCGTCTCGGTGGAAGATTTACCTCGAATCGACCAGTTGGCGGAAAAAGAGCACGAAGAGAAGACAAAAATGAAAAATATTCAGTGCGTTCAGTTTGGAAAGTACGAAATGGACGCGTGGTACTACAGCCCGTACCCGGAAATTACCGGCCAATGCGACATGCTGTACGTCTGCCCGTACTGTATGAAGTACATGCGCAAACCGAAAACGATGCAAAAGCACCAGAAAGAGTGCACGATCACGCACCCGCCGGGGAAGAAGATTTACGAACACGAAAACGCAAACGACGAACAAACCACGATTTGCTTCTGGGAAATCGACGGGAAAGAAGCCAAAACGTATTGCCAGAACCTTTGCTTGGTGGCGAAACTGTTTTTGGATCACAAGACGTTGTATTACGACGTCGAGCCGTTCAATTTTTACGTCATGACGGAGTGTAAAAGTAGTAGTAGCGATACGCATAGAAATAGCAACGAGAAGGATACGATGAAAAAGAAGGATAATCGAGTGCACGTCCCGGTCGGTTACTTTTCAAAAGAAAAACAATCCGCGGAAGAGTACAATTTGGCGTGCATTCTCACCTTGCCTTCGCACCAACGAAGAGGCTACGGTTCTTTTCTCATCTCCATGAGTTACGAACTCTCGAAACGAGAGGGCAAATTCGGGACTCCGGAACGACCGTTATCCGATCTCGGTCGAGTCAGTTACCGGTCGTATTGGTCCAAACACATTCTCGAAGCCATGAGAGGGCACAAGAACATGAACGGGTTGACCGTCCGCGATTTGTCCATGAAAACTATGTTTCGAGAAAGCGACGTGACTTCCGCGTTGCAAAGCTTAAACTTGTTAAAATATTGGAAAGGACAACACATAGTCTCCGCGACGCCAAAAATTGTCGAAACGCACTTGCAATCGTTTTCAAAGACGACGACGACGAACAGAAGTAATTTGCGATTCGAACCGAGCTTTGTGACGTGGCAGCCATCCGCGGCGTCTGAACCTTTGGGTAATAAAAAGAAGTGATTGACGACGACGACGAGAGCGCCGCTGCCGAACATATACGCGTTCATTTTTATTTTACTCTATTAATAATCTAAAAAGCTACAACACCACCCGCATCTCTCTACCACTCGCTCTTTCTACTCTCCTCGCTCTCCGATAACGATTCGCCGTCGGAAGCCTTTTCTTTCCTCCTCCTCCTCCTCTCCTTCTCTTTCTTCACCAACATCTTCGCCCTCTCGCAATCCAACGCGACGCTCGCTTCCCGCTTCTTCATCTCTCGCAATACCTCCTCGTTTTGTTCCGTACGTTGCTTCTCCAACGCATTTTCCAGCTCGTGTTTCCTCACCTCTTCTCGTAACTGCTCGCATTTCAATTCCATCTTTTCCATCTGCGTTCGCATTCGCGTCATCTCGTCCTCTCGCTCCTGTTTGTCTCTTTGTGTTATTCGTGTCAACCTTTCTCGCATTTCCTCGAGATTTCTCGCGCATTTGCTCGCGATTTCTCGCGCGGAACGTTTTATTTCTGCGTTCTCTTCGCGTAATCTTTCGATTTCTCGAGAGGCGAGGAGCATGAGGTTCGTTTCATCGTCGTCTTCGTTTACGTTTACGTCGTCGTTTACGTCCGACGGAGAAGCGAACTTTGGAAATTCACCGACAGTTTCACCCCCCGCAGAAGCATCATTCAGCAAGGAATAGTCTTCAGGACCGACACCAAAATTACCACCGCTCAAAAAAGAAGTCGTCGTCGTCATTCTCTCTTCTTCTTTGTCTCCTTTGTCTTTGTCTTCGAGCGCGTACGAGTACAACAACAAATGGAGTTTCGGGAAAGATTTCAAATTCTGAATTGGAAAAGTCTCGTCACTTTACTTCCGCACGCGCGCATACACAGCAGAGTAACACTACTTTTAAAAGAGAAATGACGAAAAGCTTAAGCGCAGCAAAAGCGTGAATATAATTTCGTTTAAACCGAGAACGACCTGACAACACCACCGAGGAATGACGACGAGAATACGAGACGAACTGGAGCGTTCGTGGCCGAAGAACAACAGCGAGATGATGATGAAAATGACGCCGCTCCGGGCACTCGCGGAGAACGCAAAACGCGTCCTCGCAGAGACGAAGAAGTTTCTCGACGAATTCGATGAGGATGGAATCAAAGACGATGATAAAGACATCGACCGCGCGAGGAAAGAGATTGAACAACTCGCGGGAGAGATGCGAAGCGAAAAAGAGGACGTGGAACTGTCCTTTTATTACCACGGAGACGAGGAGGAGGAGGAGGACGCTGTATCGTCATCGTCTTCACTAAGCGAGAGGAAGAAGAGGAACACATTCGCTGAAAAGTTCTTAGGTGGGTGTTTCCCGGGTGGAGTGGAGGTGAAGAAAAATGTTGCTGCGACCGCCGCCGCGGCGCTGCGGATACGCGTCTTCGATCGATTTTCATCATCATCATCATCAGAAGAAGAAGAGGAAGAAAAGTGGATGACGGATGCGATCGAGTTCATCGAGAAAGCGAGGAAATCGAACGCGTTTTTGATTATAGAAAACTGTGGAACGGAAGAGAAAGCGCGGGAGATACGCGCGGAGTTGTATTCGGGCGCGATGGCGTTTTCTGCGAAAAGGAGCGAAGAGGAAGAGTTTGTGTTTTGCTTGGAAGGTGGGATAGTTTTGGAGGATGAAGAGAAAGGAGCGAATGCGACATACATTCAGGAGGGAGAGGAGAAGAAGGAGAACGGGAAGAACAAGAACAAGAATGAAGGTGGCGGATTGTTTGCGTCGGGGTCGGAGGATAGCGATTCTTTGTCGTCGGATGAAGAGGACGTAGCGAGGATAGAGAGATTGAGCATTAATAATATTAATGATAGAGATATAGCGACGTGTAAACGTGCGCAGGCAAACATTTCGAATGCATTCAGAGCAATGTGCTTAGAACGCGCTGAAAGTATAGCGCTGAGATATGCGCCGATGAGAGAAAGAATTTACGCAAAGTTGAAAGAAAAAGCAAAGGCAAAGAAGAAAGAGGAGAAGGAGAAGAAGAACAATCAACAAAAAAGATTTGACGTATCGAACGACGAGCCGGTGAGAATGCCGGCAAACGCCTCCTCGCCGCTGGTAAAAAAGAGTAACTTTCAGATCATCGAGAACAATAACGAACTGGCGTCTGCGAAAAAAGACGGCCCCGGCGTCATGAGCTTTCTCGATTGGATGGGAGGCGATGGAAACGACGAGGTTCCCCTGAGCGAGCAAAAAGGCATTTCCTATCAATCGAAAGCAGATGCAGCGAGAATAAAGGCTTTAGAAGCAGCTTTACGTGAGCTAAACCCAGACCATCCCTTGTTGATGTTCTGTCCGGCGCCTAAAACTTGATTGTTGTGAAAAATACATAATTCAAAGTACTACTGCTAAAACTACCCAGTATTATTAAAACTACTATATCAAACTATGTTACTACTCGTTCATGGCCGCTCTCGCGCTCTTCATCTCGTTTATGCACACCCTCAAATCTATCTCGTCCGCGGTGAACGCACACCCACCAATACTCACCTTCACTCTCAAATCAGGCGCAGTGAGGTCTTCTCCCTCCTCCTTTTTCGTCCTCGTTGTATCCACCGCTCTCGCGACAATCTCCCACGAACATCCTACTTTTCCATAATCATTTCCTTCTTCATCTCGTCCGATTCGAATCACTTTCTTCAACATACATTCCCTCAACTTATCTTTATTCTCCCCGTACGGGATTGCGATCGCGTCCGTGTGTTCCTATAAAAAAATGTCATTAATACGTTTAAATACGCGATGTAAAGTAAAGCTCACCTTTGGCAAACCCAACTGCTCCAATTCGTTCCTCAATTCGTTCGCATCTAACTCGTACCGAACGGCACCTCGAACGATCGTTTCGATTAAACTCGTACAAATTTCGATCGTTTCTCGACTGGTCGTTTCATCCGTCAAATCCTTGAGCGTGAGCGGTGGTGGTTTTGGTGGTGGTGCATCCGCGTTCTCCTTCTCCTCGCGTGCATCTTCCCCTAACGACGACGAGACGATTCGCGCGCAAACTACTTTGGTTAAAAGCAACACGCGAACGCACGTGAGTTTCAGCGATAAGACTTGGGTGATGTCGTTTAGGAACTGCGCGGTGGGAGTTTGGTCGCCCAGAAAACGCGGGCGCATTATGTGTATTATGTGTGTGTTTATTATATGCGCGCGACAGATGTTGTGGAGTGCGGGAACAAACAAACGCACCCAAAAACAACAGTTTCTCCGCGCAACCGCCTCAATCAGAGAGTCAAAGGCGGGCGCAACAGACGATACCCAGATACCCGAAGAGCACTTTGTATAATATATAAATACGAGCAGATGGCTCTTTCATTCGTTTAAAACATATCTATGTAACATTAGTATTCCTTTCTTTTCATACCGCGAGAACTACTACTCTCTTTCTCGTTCAACACGCGCATCCTCATTTTTTATTCGTCCAATTCCTCATCTTCTTCTCCCGGCGCTTGGAATTCTCCTGCATCTGAAACGGAAACATCCTCTCCGTTATCCAAAGCCTGATGTTTGGACTTATCCGCCACCGTTTGTTCCAACTTTCTCGTCGTTTGTTCCAACGCTTGCATCTCCTTATCCAACGCCACTTGCGCCTCCTTCACTTCTTGCTCTCTCGATTTCTTCTCCGTGTTCAAGTACCCGATGTACGAGTCGTACGTCTTTTGAATCTCCTCCACCCTCAATTTATTCAACTTCTCCATCTCCTTCACCAGCGTTTCGATTTCTTGCGCCATGTCTTGCACCTCACTCTTCAAAGACGCAATCTGCTCTTCGTTCTCCGCAATCTGCTCTTCCTTCGCCTCCAAAGTATCCTCCGCTTTCGTCAATTTCCCCTTCGCCGAATTCAAGCGTTCTGTTTTGCTTTGCAACGCTTTGCCTCGAACCGTCGAGATGAGTTTGTTCACCATGGCATTTTTCTCCGCGGCTTGCTTCGCGAGCTGTTTCGCATGGTTCGTCGCCCCGAGTCCGTCGATTTCTTGTTTCAAGACTGCAATCTGTTTTGCGTTGTTTTTTCGTTCGTTCAATTTGAATACAGAGACATACATCATCATCGAGAACACGAGAGAGAGAGAGTTAAAGAAGTTATTACATATATGCGAGACGGCGCAAAAGCGCGCAAAGCGCGTATTTTCCTCTCGCTTTCGATCTCAGAGAGGACACAAAGCGTCTCCGAAGAGTCAAAGAATATTCCTCCTCCTCCTCCGAGAGAGCACAAAAGCCGCCAAATCACAGATCGCGCGTAGGAGTAGTAGTCGTAGTCGTGCACGTATGCTTTTAAAAAGAACGCGCGCGTTTTAAACGCGTTCGATGATGATGACGATCATGAAGATGATGATGACGACGAGAGCGCGGGGATCTAATCCGGGGAAAGAAGTCGCCAGAAAAGCGCGTAAAAACGATATAAATATGCACCACAGAAGATGCACTTCACGAAAACAACAACAAAAACATAATCAATAGTATACCTCGGCGTCTTTTCTGGCGAATTCTTCGTCGAATTCGTTTTGCGGGAGGTACCCGAGCGCGGCACAAACTGGTGTGCACATGATGATTTGAGAGAGATGTTCCTTTTCGGTTGGTTGTTGTGAAGAAAATTGAAGTGTTTTGACAGACAAAATACACACAAAATAGAAGTAAACGCACGCTATTAATCTACTCTTACTACGCATCTTTAACCTTCAACTCGTAGAGACTTTCACCTTTTTTCGCAGCTTGCGCTCTTTTGGGACCGAGTTTATCCATGACCGCGTAAGCGACGGTGGGGCAAAAATGGACGCACCGCGAAAGGAACATGACCAGTTTCGGCGCGAGATGTATGGAGTATTGACCGAAACTGGTCAATTTGACGGCCATTTTAGCGACGGTTTCGACTGGTAGACGACCTTTGGCGAGACCTTTTGGGTGGTTTTCGTTGACTCCGGTCGCGTTGAAGACGACGCGCTTTTTGCCGTTAAATCCAGTCGCGATTGGGCCCGGGTAGCAATTGGTCAACGTGACGTTTTTCGCCGTGTGACCAATTTCCGCTCGCAAGGAGTCAACGTATTTTGATAACGCCGCTTTGGAAGCCGCGTAGGAACTTTGACCAGGAGCTGGACATATCGCCGCCATAGAGCTTATCACGCACACGTGACCTCGATTCCTTGCAATCATCGAAGGCAAGATGTTTTTCAAAACTTGAATCGTCGACAGAGCGTTCAAATTGAACAACTCTCTCTCCGCGCTTTCCGTCACATCAAATGCCGACGCCGATTGCGATGCTCCGGCGCATAAAAACGCGTAATCGCAACAGTACGACTTATTATTATTGCTATCTCCATCTTCTTTTTCATCATCACCATCATTAAAAGCCTCGCTCGCCGCCTTGGCCAACATCTCCGCGCTCTCTGGTTTCAACGCGTCGAAAGCGACAACCTCGACCGCTTTCGCCCCATTTTCCAAACACTTCTTCCCAACTCCTTCTAAATTCTTCACGTTTCTACTCGCCAATACGACGTTCGCTCCAAACGAGCTCACGTAATAGGCAATCGCTTCCCCCAACCCTTGCGAAGCGCCGGTGATTAAAACCTTCTTGTTCGCAAACGCCTCCCTCGGACGCCACGGGAACGTCGCGTACGCCAGATACGATTGGATATCCACCGGTAACGCGAAAGCCGCGAGTGTTTTCACGAGAAGCGCACTTAACGCTATTTTGTTCATCAGAATGATTACTACTATTGCGAAACCACTTGCACCACTTGTCGTTGTATTCGCGCTGAAGTACGCGCAGTTACACAGTAACGCGACGAGTGCGAGTAAGGAGGCTCCTAATTCGTTCGTCACCCCTAAAAACGTGTTCATAGTTTTCATCATCGTCGGGAAAGCGGAGGCTGCTTTCCTTTTCGAAGCAGCAGTTTCGGTCGTCGTTTCTTCGGTCGCAGCAGCGGCAACGACAGAAAACGCCGGGGCCTTATTCGTCGTCTTCTTCTTGCCAACACCAACAACAAAACCACCTTTGGAGCTTCTTTGTTCTCTTCTCTCAAACGAAGAAGAAGAAGAAGAAGAAATAAAAGAAGAAGAATTTCTCCCGGTGGTGCTCGTCACGATGATACCAAAGCTGTTCTTCTTCGTCCTCTTAAACACCGATGATAAAAACGTCGTCGTCGTCGTCAAAGAATAGTAAGAGGCGCAGCGCGTGCACAACATTTGTGAAAGAAACGTCTCGTCTTTATTAGGGGATTTTGTCTCTTGTTTTAGGGTTTTGTAAAACCCTAAAACACACGGCAATGCAATTCGAAGGAACACGTTTCCGTCTTCTTTTCTGGAATACACAACACAACACCAACTAAACATTATTGAGAGATGACGACGACGTCGAAAACGCTTTCCGAGCGCGAAGAAGGAGGAGAGAAGACGAAGAAGTTCTTTGTTTTCCCTCTCGTTCCGGTGAACTCGTACGCGTTGGACGAAGTTTCTTTTGTGAATGCGAGTTCGAACACCACGAACAACACCATCACTACGAAGAATGCGACGAACGAGGAGGATGAAAAGAAAGCGAATATGTTGCCGATATTTACGCTCCAACCTCTCAAAAAACAACACAACACAGACGACGGTGAAAACAACAACACCTTCATAAAAAAGTACGGCCAACCGACGTGCGGGATGAGCGCGGACGATCGCGTGTTTGTCGGTACCAACCGAGGGAATCTCTTGCGGGTGAATTTCGTGGAAGGAAGGACGGATGTTTTAGGGTTTAACAACACCTTGAAAGTTGTGAGCGAAGAAGACGAGGAGATGATGTTAAGAGGAGGAGCATTCAATGATAACGAAGAAGAAGAAAAGAAAGAGGATTTAAAAGAAGGAACGACGGGGAGTGTTGGTGAAAATAAAACGGCGAAAAGGAAAGGACTGGCAAATTTATTACTCGCGCGGAACCCGTTGGGAATAAACGCGAATCAGAACGAGATTGGAAAGGTCGTGTGCGCGAGAGGGGACGCGTGCGCGTTTACCGCCAAGGACGGAAAGACCGGGAAGGTGGTAGAGACGCATTATTTAGGTGGACAAGACTGGGAGCGGTCGAAAGCAATCGGGAAGTTGAGAGGGGTGAGCGTGAGCTGCGGCTGCTGGGCGTCTTCGTCTTCTTCCTGCGATGGTAGCGACGGTAGGGCTAGGGGTGTTGGTGGCGAGGAGGGAGAGGAGGAATCATCGAGCGATTCCGAGGACGAAGGAAAGACGACGACGAGAAGCAGCTACGAGAAGGATTACGATATGGATGACGACGACGGCACGAATGCGCCTCGAAACAATAACAACGCGAAGAAACCGAAAGCAGCGAAGAAAAATCTGAAGGGAGAGAAGAAGACGAAAGTGAAGCGCGAGTTGCTCCTCGGGACGTCCACCGGGTCCATCGTGTATTTAGAATTAGAAGAAGACAAAGAGGATTGGAAACGAATGCGAGAGGTGAAGTGCGTTCCAGTTCTAGATATTCCAAAGGAAAGTGGGTTGAGTGAACCGATTGTTGGCGTAAAATTGTATTCGACGAAAACGACGAGTTTGACGTTGTCGCGAGAGCCACAAAAGCCTGCTTTATCAAAACTCTTGTCGAGCGGAAAAAGCAATAACGTAGACGACGGGCAGAAGAAGAAGAAGGGCAAAACCAAATTTTATTCGTTAATGGTGGCGACGCCGTCGAGGTTATTTTTCGTGAAGAAAGAAGCGCGGTCGATCGAACACTTCTTTGATGAGTTGAAAAAGAGCGAAAACCAAGCGCTTCTCGAACCGGTGGTGCGCATGCCCGTGCGAGCGTCGACTTCATCTTTAGCGACGAAACGAAACGCGTCCACTGAAGAGATCGTGTTTGCGTGGCTCACTGGAGCGGGAGTGTACGCTGGATCCGCAGACGCGTCGGCGAAGGAAACGGACAACCAGGCAAAGTTACTCCGAGATCACTCGTTGCTGCCGTTTCCCACGAAGAACGCTTTGCGTAAAAAAGAAGATTCTTCTCCAATAGGTTTGGCACTTACCGATCACCACGCGGTGTTGACGTATGCGGATAGAATTGCGTGCATATCCAGACTCACCGGTGAATTAGCTCAGCTCTTACGTTTGGATGAAACCGCGGACGGTATAGTTACCCGAGAAAGCTTAATCGCCTCTAAAGTCGTCTTTTGCGCCACGGACGATATCACGGGCGTTTCGTATTTGTGCACCGATAACGGCGATCTATCCGAAATCGCTTCCAGAGACGAAGCGAGAGATGCGTGGAGATACTACTGCGAACGCAACGAGTTTAAGCGCGCGTTACAATGCGTCGGTATGGACGCGAGACGACGATTTGAAATTTTTAAAACCAAAGCGGAAAAAGCGTTCAAAGATCGCGAGTACGAACTCGCCGGTCAAGCGTGGGCGCAATGCGAAGAGATGGTACCGTTTGAACGCATCGCTAAGAAATTTAAAGACGTCGGGTCATTACATGGTTTAATCGCGTATTGCGTCGGAAGGTATGAAAAGCTGAATAAAGTCGCGCTTCTCCCGGGCGGCGGTGTTTTGGTTTCCGGTATCGCGAGCGGCAAATCCGAGACGAGCGGCGGTAAAGGCGCCGCGAAGAAAAGCGGTAGTAACATAAATGTCGATGGAGGAGGCAAAGACAACAAGAATGCTCAACAAAAATCTGCCGTTGACGAAGATGCTGCGAAACGCTCGATGCTTGCAAACTTCCTGGTCGATTTACATCTGAGCGCTATTCAAAGAGCCGAAGAGAAAGGCAAACACGTCTTGGAAACGCGCTTAAAATTTGCCGCTTTCCTTCGCCAATTTAAGCGAGATATCGACACGCAGCTGACGAAGAGAAAAATAGAGAAAACTAGCGATCGCGATCTCGAAGTTTCTTTCGCGTCCGCGCAAGGCGAACATGAAAAAGTCATCGCTTACTTCCTCGACGAAAAGCGAGACATCGATTTGACTTTGGACGCGTTGGCGAACGTCGAGGTGCCGTCGGAGTTAATTTGCGATTCGATCGAAAAGTGTTTCGAATTGAATCCGGAGAAAACGACGGATTTCTTAATCCGGCAAGGCACGAGGAGGGTGGAACCAAAGCGCGTTCTGTATGCCTTCACGCCATTCGTCGGGTCGAAAGATGAAAATGCGGTGGAAAACGCGATTCGATACTTGCGAAGAGCGTGCGCGGAACCGAACGTCTCCTCGTCAGCCGCGAGAGATTTAGCCAGTCACAACTTATTGACGACGTTGTACGTGGAATCTTTAGCGAACGGGTTTCGAGAGGAATTGTTTCAAGAGTTGGAAAGTTATTTGAGAGAAGCGGTTAGATCGGAAGAAGTGGAATCGTTCGGCACGAGAGAGGAAAACTTTTTCGAAGTTGCCGTGGCGAACGCCACCGGGAACAACGCCAAGAGGAATCAGTTCGCGTATTACGACCCGCGATACGCGTTGACGTTACTCGAGTCGCGCATGGATAAAAAAGTCGCGTATAAATGCGTCGCATTTCTGCACTGTTTGTTGAAAGAGTACGAAGAAGCCATACGAGCTGCGTTGGAGCACGGGAACGACGTCGAGTTGGCGAAGACCATCGCCGACGCGCCAGTCTCAAACTCGTACGATTTCGACGGTGGCATCAACCACGCATATTTTGGTGGTAGCGGTGGTGTTGGCAATAAGAAGAGTAAAACGTCTTTGTTATTGAAGGAGATGCAAAAGAAACTGGCGATTAGACACGAAAGCGATGAAGACGAGAGCAGCGAGGATGAGGATGAGGACGAGGATACGAGCGACGAGGGAGAGAGCGACTCTGAAATCGAGCGCGAAGAAACCGCGCATTTGAGACGCAAGACGCTTTGGTTGGAGATCGCGAAGCACGTCATCGATAATTGCGCACCTCCTGATTCGAAAGAGAATGTCAACCAAGAATCGCTCGTCGAGCAAAAAGTCAAAGTAGCTTTGAAATTTCTCAAGGAGACGACCAAAGACAACAACGTTCGCGAACAACAATCGGGAGGACAAGGAGCGGAGAAGGACAACGCCACTAGAATTCTCGGCGTGGAAGACATCCTCCCGTTACTCCCTGATTTCACGAAAATCGACGCCGTTCGCGACGCCGTTCTCGAAGCGTTGCACAAGTACCAAAATGCCATCGAAACGATGAAGAAAGACATCGAACGAGACAGTGAAATCACCGCACTCGTTCGCGAACAAGTGCGTCAAATTCAATCGAAAGATTTAGAAATCGACGCAGAGGAGCCGTGCGCGACGTGCAAAAAACCAGTCCTGCGTAACGGTAAGGTCCCGGATTCCTCAGATTGTGCTAAATTGGCCCCGTTCTACGCATTTCCGTGTACGCACGCGTTTCATTGCGCCTGCTTGCTCCGCGAGGCGTTGCCGTTAATGCTCGACGACGAACGCAATCAGTGCCTCTCGTTGATGAAATGTCTCAAAATCCCACTCCCGATTCGTTTGAAGCCGAAAGTAAAACTGTGGGGGCCGCCTCCAAAAACGGCCACTGGTCACACCGCGGAATCCGCGGTGGAAAAGCTCGAAGACGTGCTCTGCCAAGAGTGTCCGATGTGCGGCATCATGCGCACGCGCATCATCGACGAGCCGCTTTTCCATCTTCCGGAGGAGCAAGAAGAGTACGACGCGTGGAATTTTGAAGACAAATACACCTTCGAGTTCGAACAAGACGCCTTACGATTCGTCTCCAGAGACGCGAACGAAAACGACGCAGCGAAAGAGTACGAAGAAGAGGAGGAGGAAGAAGAAGAAGTCATTCAAATCGTCGACGGCCACAAAATCTTGAGCGGATACGCGGAGATTTTCGACGAGTTACCGGGCCTCGCGCCGGTGATGCAAACTTGGGACAGGTACGTCTTCCACGACTCCTCGGACGAGGACGACACGAAAAAAAAAGACGATTCTTCATCCGACGAGGAGTATTATTATTATCATCATTCGCAGGTTAGTAGGTAGGTAGGTAGAGAGAGAGAGAGAGAGAGATTGAAGCGTTTAATACCATTTTCCTTTTTTTCTCATCTCCCTCACAAAAAAGCATGCGATTTGCATTTTCTGCGAAATCCTTCGCAACGTCGTGGGAAACAACCACCCAGATAACATCATCGACCGTAAAACGCATTCACCTGCTCTCAAATACGAGCAGCAAAAGAAGAACACACACTTTCTCACGACGACGACGTTTTGCCATGGATCGTCGCACTCATCATCATCATCTGAAAGCACCGGCGCGATGTTCGTCGTCGGACAACAAAACAGATAAAGCATCCACTTCCGGGAAAAATCCTTCGTCTTCTCTTCATCCTCCTCCGTTGTTTAAATTCGGATTACTGGCGGACATTCAGTACTGCGACACGGACGACCGGACGAATTTCAGCGGCTCGCAAGTTCGGAGGTACCGAAACGCTCTGAACGTCGCCAGGAACGCGGTGGAGCACTTCAATTTGCACCACCATGAACTCGAGGAGGATACCACCACCCTAAACAACACGACAACTGGCGGCGCGAGATCCGCCAAGACGCGGGGCATTGATTTCATCGTCCACAACGGGGACATCATCGACCACCAGTGCGCGTTTGATTTCCAAACGGATTCGTTTAAACCGATATCGGAAGGCCGCCGGCAATTGGCGGACGTGATGGAGATTTTAGATCGGAGCGCGTGCCGCGACTGGATATTTACCATCGGGAACCACGAGTTGTATAATTTTACGCGAAGAGAGTTAATCGACGGCGTGGATTTGAAGAAAGAAGGAATCGAGTCGTATTCGAAAGATGGATTAACGTTTAAATGCGCTTCTGAGGATGGGGATTTGTATTACGCGAAGAAACCACACGAGAAATGGAAGGTGATTATACTGAACCCGTACGACGTGTCGATTTATAGCAAAGGACGAGAGCAAGGGTTGGACGAGGAGGCTTTGTCGTTGTTGAGAAAACACAACCCGAACGCGGATAAGTGGTGCGACGAGAATCCAGACGTCGTGCAAACAGAGAGGATGAGCGGGACGTTTCCGTATTTTAAGGACTTAGAGGGGTTGAATGGGAGGTGGGTGCCGTTTAACGGCGGCGTCGGAGCGACGCAGCTGGAATGGTTGAGAGCAGAATTGAAAAGATCGAAAGAGAACGAAGAGAAAGTGTTGATTTTTTGCCACTTACTCGTGCACCCGAAAACGACCAGCGGAACCGGGAGAACGTTGTTGTGGAATTACGACGAAGTTTTAGAAGTGATACAAAAAGTCGGCGACGGGTGCGTCAAATGCGTCTTCAGCGGGCACCAACACGAAGGCGGCGTTCACGTGGACGAGCTTGGCACGCACTTTGTCGTTTTGGAGTCGCCAATGTTAGCCAGCGACGAAGATAAAGGGCATCCGGGACCGTTTTGTGTCGTCGAGGTGAACGAAACGAGTGTTTTGATGAAAGGTTTCGGGAGGAGTTTTGAGAGTCGTCTGTTCCCGTACGAAGAAGGATTGGAAAACGTAGAGGCTTTAGAATATAAGATTGCGTTGTAATACTAATATATATGATGTACAACATGTGCATATATTTGGATCGTCCTCCATTGCGGAGGTCCATGCGTATTCACTTCGTTTCTTCTCGCGTAAGCAAGCGGCTGTTTATTATCGAAGCGCGTCAAATGTGAAAATGATCACACTTATCGACGCGCTCGTCACACGTATGAAAAACAGCGCACAAATTCGAGAAAAACGAGAGGACATGCAGAGAGAGAGATGCTCTTTAAATCCAACTTCTCGCGCTTTGTTTCGCGTAAAAATCTTGGTGATATTCCTCCGCGTCGTACCAAATCGTCACGGAACTCTCCGAAGGTGAATACACGTCCGTTTTAATCGGACCTTTTCCATCCCTTTCCAAATTTTCAATCATTTTTATCGCCACTGCATGCTGCGCTTCGTTTTGGCACCAAATCGCGCTCTTATACTGCGCTTTCGCCTTCCATTGCGGCGAATGTTCATTGAAGAAAACCTCTAAAATTTTCTCGAAATTCGTTTCATTTTTAACAAAATCCAACTTTATCGCTTCCGTGTGTCCATCTCCACTGCAGACGGAGGTATACGTCGGATTTTCCGTCTCGCCGCCGCAATACCCAACTTTCGTCGATTCAACGATGCCTGTCATCTTTTGATAAACCGACTGTGGTCCCCAAAATCAACCGAGCGCGAGCACCGCGCACTCGTGAGTGGGGGAGAGCGGGACTGGGGGCGTTGCGTTCGACGCGTACGTTTTGACGTTTGTTTGTCGTGTAGAGGAGGAAGAAGAAGAATAAGGAGGACTTCTGGACGAGGATGTCGACGAGAAGAATGAATGTCGGATCGCGGAGGCGAACGACGACGTGTTAATAGTGGGTGACATCGTGATGGGATGGTTTATTAGGCTACCGATGATGCAATGAAGCAATGGTGTGAGGATTTTTTCGAGACAAAGAGTAACTAACGAACGCTCAAACGAGCAATATCTCAAATCAATCATCTCTTTACACTCTTTCTTTCGCACATCAAGCTTCATCTCTTGATGACCAACGGCCAATCGGGAAACTTTTTATTCCAATATCTCACGCCGTAGTGTTCCAACTTGCGACTCTCGTCGTCCAAGCTTTGACCGCGATAGGCGAGTTTCATGAGCCCGGGCATGATACCGGACCGGTCGCGGATGTAGTCGCGCAAATCGGAGACTCGGATTTTAGACGGAACGTGGATCCAAAACGGGCCTCCGTATTCGGTGTCGGTGTGAAGTTCGGAAGTTACGAGTAAGGAGAGGATGGGGCAGTCGCCGTAGCGTTTTCGGTAGACGTATTCGCCGTGCGGGATGCCGGCTTCGAAGGCTTTTTGGCGGTCCTCGGCTTCTTGTTCCGGAGTCGGCTCGTACGGGTCGGTCCATTCAGTCACGTTGGCACCGTCGCGAGTGGTTTTTGGACAGTATCTGTTCGTTTTTAGGTTGACGAAGTTCATTCATCGTTAGCGTATTTAAGACGTGTCATATACTAAAAAATACGAGCGCGAGAGCAAAAAACGTACTTCTCCTCTTCCATGTAAAACGGGTAATTGTTCGGAGGAATATCAAAATACCCCGTCTTTCCTGTGCCCGGTTTATCGTTGTACTTACTAAACGCTCGGTACCTGTTTGAAAAGGAGAGGAAATGAGTGCATTACTTAGTTCGCCATCATCATCATCAGAGAGGAGAGAGAGAAAAAAAACGCTCGCAAGGCGTTTCGATATTAAAAAAAAACACAAGTGGATCAGTTCAAATCTCAAATCGCACTAGTAATCACCGCTCATCCCGGCCCTCGCATCATCACCAATTGCGCGCGAAATCATCAGGAAGACAAGAAGAACATTAAGGATTCGATTTTTGTCGTCGTCATCGTCTTCATCATCATCGAAACATCTTCAAAACGACTAATATTAATCCCCTAATTTTTACTCCGCGTTCCAAAAACGAAAAAACACACCTGGGAGGCACGAACGCGTTTTCGCCGTCGATGCCCCCGCCGTGCGACCCGGGCGCTTGCGCGTACGCGTAGTCGTCGAAGTCGAAACTTTGCTCGTGCGCTGGTTTCATCCCGGTCATTTGCGAGGACATCTTTTCTTCAATTCAATTCGCGCGCGAAGCCACTCGTAGTAGTAGTGTCGTTTTTTAGATCAGAGAGAGAAAAAATACGAGCGTTTTTCAAGAATG
>Ga0209335_10000489_pt1 | contig 47928 bp, 39 predicted proteins | sample COG_09_FD_184753 | JGI IMG/M metagenome (GOLD analysis project Ga0209335, IMG submission 184753) | Pelagic Microbial community sample from North Sea - COGITO 998_met_09 (SPAdes) (version 2) | ecosystem: Environmental > Aquatic > Marine > Neritic zone/Coastal water | place: Helgoland, sampling...
GAATATGTGGATATTGGTGCTAATGCTCCTCCTGCTGATTATGAACTAGCCGCATCCGGCACCGCATCCGGCAGCCCCGCACCCGTTTATGAGGAGCCGGTGTCGGATAATGAAGAACCTCAATATGCCGATATTGACAAGCTTAATCCTGAGGGATACACTAACATGGATGAACTTGACGCTAATGAGAATGTAATCAAAGTAACAAATGAACCTCCTCCTCCTCTTCCCCCAAGAAACACCACCGACCCCGCCAAAGAAGAAGAAGGAGAAGAAAACAAAACCCCCGCCGCCGCCGCCGAAAAAGAGTCTTATAAGAACGAACATATTCAAACCATTGTAAATGAATACAATACAAATGAGAAAAAATATAAATCGTTAAAAAATCAATATGAAACAGATAAAAATAAAGATATTAAAATCAGAAAAGATAAGAAACTTGGTGCGAAATTAATAAGTGAATTTATAGCAAAAATGGAAGGGGTTATACCCATAAAGGAAGCTAAGTTAACTGATGAGAGTAAAACCATGCTTGCTGCCTTAAAATCCGCGGAACAAAAATTACTTCTTTTCTTGAAAAAAGAAGTGAGTATTGACGAAGCGAAAAAAATGATGGTTGCGGCCGTCGATGAACTTTTTGATGAAGCCACTAAATTTAAAGGAGAAGTTACAGATAGTGAAAACAAGTATCCGGATGATAAAGATACGACAATGACGACAATAGATGAAAAAGTAGCTATTATTACGAGTTATGGTGAGATAGTTGATAAAGAGAAAAAGGAAATTACGAGTGAAATTAAAATGATTCTTAAAAAAATTAGTCGTCACACTAAGACGATTAAGGGGGGCGCGGCAACGGCGGCAACGGTGGAAAAAGTTGATAGTGAGACGCCAGCAGTTGTTGGTGGCGGGACACAAGCTGGTGGCGGTGAAAAAGAAGTGGAAGCGGCGCAGAAAAATTTGAAAAAACTTGAACAGGAATTAAATGATTTAACTGATGGGGAGGCTAAGAAGGCTAAGGAGGCTGACATAGCAACGGCAACACAAGAATTAAAAGCGGCACAAGAAAAATTAACAATTGAAGGCACAAGCGAAGCAGACAAAGCAGCAGCAGGCACAAGCGCAAGCGAAGCAGCAGCAGCAGAAAAAGCAGCAGCAGCAGCAGCAGAACAAGCCAAAAAAGATGCCGCAACCGAAGCCGATAAACTAAAAGGAAACGTAGCAGACTCTCCCCCTACATCAAAAGATGGCATAGTCGCCGATGAACTTTTCGAACAAGCCAAATTATTAAAAGAAAAATTATCTACTATAAAATCACCTGCCGTTCAAGCCGCGGAAGCAAAAGCAGCAAAAGCAGCAGCAGCACAAAAAACACAAGGACCAGCACAAGGACCAGCACCAGGACCTACGGGCGCCATGCCAGATATTGCCGGATTACGAAAGCGTATAGAAGATTTAGAAGCCGCATTACAAGGCCGCGGCAGTGAAAACGAAATTACTGAGGAAGAAGCCGCAATTCGTGCGATTATGACCGGCGAAGATGCCGTAGCCCATAAACTCAAACTTTTGATTGATATTCCCAAATGGCAGCAATTCAAATTTATTGGCGATGTTGGCGGCACCTTAGAAGAACAAACACGAGGTTTGCAAATGGATACCAACCGGCAACGCATTTCCGAATTAGAAGCTAAAATAAAAGAAATTATGGAACGCCGTGATATAGATGTGAAAGATGTAAACAAAATTATACAAGAGAATTTACAATTAATTAAACAAGATCCAACAAATTATCAAGTCTCTAACCAATTGGTTCTTGCTGGAGTAAATAAAGCAGTAGGCGATAAAGAAGAATTAGTTAAATTATTTACTGAATTATCTGTATTATTGGCAGAAGCAAACGGTCAAAATGAACCTCCTCCGGATCCTGTATTAGAAAGTATTCAAAAGGAAATAAAGAATTTACAAGCATTGGTGGCTACAATGTCTGGAAATAGCGGTAGCACTAGCTCTACTGCAGTTACAACAAAAGCCGAGGAAGATAAAGATAAGATAAATGCATTAAATGCGGAATTACAAGAATTAGAAAACAAACAGAAAGAACTTGTAGAACAAGGTAAGACCGAAGAAGATGATGAATTAAAAACATTAAATGGCCAAATCGATGAAAAAAAGAAAGAAATTGAAACAGCAAAAAAAATAGGTGAAACGCATGCAGCTAAAGAAACCAAAGCAAGTGAAATAGATTCGGCGGAACAAGCGAAAGAAAGGGAGAAGGCTGAGAAAGATCACCAAAAAGCTAGTGATAAGGCGGGGAAAGAAAGTGATGCTAATGCTGCTAAGGCTGCTGCTGCTAATAAGAATGCTAGTGGTAGTAGTACTGGCGATAGCGAGCCCAAGACTGGCGAGCCTCCTGCCGATGGCGATGGCGATGCCGTGGACGAGGGCGCCGATGGCAAGGCCGCCGAGACCGTGCCCAATCCTGCCGACGAGGCCGTGCCCAATCCTGCCGACGAGGCCGTGCCCAAGCCTGCAGGGGACGCCGAGGGCAATGAGCCGCCCAATCCTCCTGCCGGGGCCGCCAAGGGCGCCGCCGCCGGCGGCGGAAGCCGTCATCGTAAATCTAAACGAAAACGTTCATCTTCGTCATCGTCATCGTCGAAAAAGAGAAAAGGTCGAACGCAAAAGAGAAAGAGGAGGATGAGGATGAGAGGGGGTAAAACATGTCCTGATAATACAGAAGTAGCGGATGATGCGGAGTGTCCTACTGCTGATGGTGATGGTGCTCCTGCTGCTGATGGTGCTACTGAGGTGCCTCCTGGTGAGGGTGCTGCTCCTCCTGAGGGTGCTGCTCCTACTGATGATGGTACGGTGCCTGAGGGTGCTGCTCCTCCGGTGCCTGAGGGTGCTGCTCCTCCGGTGCCTGATGGTGCTGCTCCTCCGGTGCCTGATGGTGCTGCTGATACTCCTGGTGATGCTAATGGTGTTAATATTGTCCAAAAACCAATTAAAGGTGTAGAACAATATACAGCAGAAGCAGAAGCAGCAGCAGCAAAAGCAGCAGCAGCAGCAGCAGAGTCTGGTGCCCCTGCCGACACTGGTGCCGAGACCCCTGGTGCCGAGCCTGGTGCCGCGCCTGATGCCGAGCCTGATGCCGCCGCGCCTGATGCCGCCGAGCCTGGTGCCCCTGCCGCGCCTACTGCCGAGGAGAAGCCTGTCGAGACTGATGACAATGGTGACAATGGTGACAATAAGGAGAAGCCTGCCGAGGAGAAGCCTGCCGAGGGTGACAATAAGGGGGAGACTGCCAAGCCTGGTGACGAGGGTGCCAAGCCTGGTGACGAGGGTGCCAAGAAGCCTGGTGACGAGGGTGCCGAGAAGCCTGGTGACGAGGGTGCCAAGCCTGGTGACGAGGGTGCTGCCAAGCCTGGTGACGAGGGTCCCGATACCGGTGGTTCCAAACGCAAAAGTAATAGCAGACGCAAAAGTAATAGCAGACGTAAAACTAATAGCAGACGTAAAAGTAAACGCAAAACTAGACGTAAAACTAATAGCAGACGTAATAGCAGACGTAAAACTAAACGCAAGAGTAAGAAAAGTAAACGTAAATCGTTTTAAATTTATATGAAAAACATAGTAAATAAATTATATTTTAACTAATAATAAAAATTAGTTAAAATCATTGTCAATAGATTAATTATAATAAGAGAGAGAAAGAGAGAGAGATGGTTCATCATATTTATGAGAAATATGTGAATGAACTTGCAAAGGATACTATAAATGATACTATAAATGTAAATGATACTATAAATGTAAATGATACTATAAATGATAATAGTAAAAATATAACAAAGGAAAAGAATACAATAGTAGTACCTATCATGCCGCTACTACAGCTAAATCCAAAGATTGCAGTAAATGTGCCCCAAAATAGTATTTACATACCTAATAATCACTTTTATCAATGTAAACAGCCTTAGACAATTTTTTAATGATTTTATTCTCGCTGTCGACGAACTCACCTTTGCCGCCCATCGACTGATTCATAATACGCAAATATACATCATTCAAGCGATGCCGGTTATTCATGCATTGCGGATTTTGGTCGCGCCAAGGAATCATCAAATCGCCATTCTTTTTCGTAATATGTTTAATAGCTTTCCGCAGTTTGTCATAAGTGCTATTCTCCTTCTCCCATATATCATCATCGCGCACATACATCACTTCTCTCTTAATGTCGCTACAATGAATCGGACGTTTATGAACATCCATCTCATTGAGTTTTCTTATAATGATTTTACTAATCCCTTCTACATAACCGAGCTCGCCGACATCTTCTAAATCCGAGAGTTGTAGCGTCATCGAATTGACAAAATCCATGATATTCATGGCGTCCTTGCATTTCTCGTTCAGAAACACTTGCATATTGAAAGTTTTGTTATGGCTATTATTATTGTAAGAATTATTAGTACCGCTTGTTTTACAGACATCAATCATCTGTTTTTGCATATCCAATGTTTGCTTTTGAAAATCGCCATTATTTTTCACTAAATCCAAGATAATGTTTTTAAAATCTATATTTTCTTTTATGAGAATCTCAATCTTATCGTCTTTTGTAAATAATTCTTCTTTATCTTTATCTTTATCCTTTTCTTTTTCAGCACAATGTTTCTTATGTTTCCATAGACCAGTTCTATCCTTGTAGGTTTTATCGCAAATAGTACATTCAAATGTGGCGGAACTTTTTTGTTCCAAATTGTTGAAAAATGTTGATTTCATATGCTTAGTAGTATCAATATGTCGTGTGTATTGACTATAACGTGATGTAGTATAGTCACAGCTTTCACAATGAAAATTTGAAGAACTTTTTGGAACTTTTTTTGTTGAAATTGTAGCCATATTCTATATATTATGTCAACATAAAAAAGTTCCTAAATAGTTTTCAAAAATACATAAAAAAAGTTTATGATAACAACATTTTCCATAAAAAAACCGAAATGAGAGCATAATGGTCACAAGTCACTTTTTCACTTTTTTTCAGAAAAAGGAAGGTAGCCACTTTCACGAAATGGACATTTATAAATGTCCAAAACCCAAAACGGATCGCCAGACCCAGATTCGTGTTTTTTTACGTTTTCTGAAATTCTTATTAAATATATAATAAAATTGATATATGTATATAAAATATAGCAAATTGTATATACATATATATGAAAAAGTCAACTGGATTAAAAAGGGAAACGATAGACAAGTATTACACTGCAGATAATATCGTAAAAAAATGCATGGAATTGATAAAAACAAATATTTCCATTACCAAAAATGACTTGTGCGTTGAGCCTAGTGCAGGAAATGGCGCATTTATAGAGGCTATTAAATCATTATTTATGAATTATAAATTTTACGATTTGGAACCCGAGAATAGTGCGATAATAAAACAAGATTATTTAACATTTGCGTATGATACATTAATAAAAACAAATTATAATAAGAAACATGTAATAGGAAATCCTCCATTTGGGCGTCAATCGTCATTGGCGATCCAATTTATAAAAAAGTCAATAGAATATTGCGATAGCATTTCATTTATATTACCCAAGAGTTTCAAAAAAGATAGTTTAAAGAAGCATTTTCCGTTAAATTTTCATTTAGTGTGTGAGTATGATTTGCCGGAAAATTCATTTATGGTTGATAATAAGAGGTATGATGTGCCATGTGTATTTCAAATTTGGGTAAAGAAAGATACACATAGAAGTATTCCAGATAAGCTTGTGCCAAAAAAATATAAATTTGTAAAGAAAGAGATGGAGCATGATATATCGTTTAGACGCGTGGGTGTTTATGCCGGGGAGATAGATAGGAATACGGATGAAAAATCATTTCAATCGCATTATTTCATTAAATTTGATAAGAATGTATTAACAGAAAAGTTGTATAAAAAAATATCGGAGATACACTATAGTAGTAAAGATTATACGGTAGGTCCCAAATCCATATCGAAGCAAGAGTTAATCGAAGAACTTAATAAATTATTTATTTGAGGGTTGACTTTTGACTTTCTTTTTCTTCTTGGACTTTCAAGAGATAATATAATCTCTTTCCCTCTTATAACATTAGGATATTCGTCAGATGATTTGTATGTTATAAACTCTTCTAAATTTTTTTCAAAATCTGGTATTGAACATTGAACTCTGCTTTGAATACTATCAACTTTTGGATTAATTTGAATTATATTATTATACTGGATATTCAGTTTTTTTTTCTCCACCAAATAATTATATATCATTTTTGCTTCCTTACCTTTAATATTTGCTGGAATTGATTTTACTCCGTCAACATATTTTCGGATTTCTTCTTCTGGTAAATTTCCAAATAGTTTTTGATGACACTTTCTATTATAATTAATTTCATATATGCGTTTTATAGTCTTATGCGTATCATTTTGAATATATGATATGACAATTATTGTATGTTGAACATTAAAATCATAATGACAGAATCGTAGTATATCTCCACAACATATAGTTTTTGAACCGGTTGTTTTTATAGAACAACATTCATTTGAATTTAATATATTTTGTTCCTTGGGAATATCGTGAATATTTGTATCATTTTTTTTACTGGATAATTTAAATACTTCTTCCCTAACACTATTTTCAAAAATAAATCCGTGTTTTTGAGATTGGTTATTTTTCTTATCAATATTTTTCTTATCAATATTTGTGGTATCAGTGTCCATGTTCTTTTATAATATCTATATTATATACTATATACTATACTATATACTATAAATCAATTTTATTTTTAAATGCTATTTTTATTTAAACCGAGGGTTCCATTTGTTATAATCATAATTGATAATAAATTTCTCAACAAAGGTATCTTTTTTATGACTATGAAAATCACTATGTTCGAAATCAATAATCCACAATTTGCCTCCGCATTCGATAAAGTTGTAGCCGGTGATGTCGGGGTAAACAATGTGATTATCGTATAGGTAGCTAATAATGCAATGAATTTGGGTAAAAAGTTCCGCACTGATATTGGTTTCATGCTCGCCATAAAAATCCGAGATATTCATATGATTAATTTTTTCCATCGTCATTTCTTGTTTATTCACATCATAGTTAATAATTTTCGGCACATTTAAAAGGCCGTTCGAAGAAAGACTTAACGTGTAAATATGGTCGTGCATAAAGAATTCTTTGTAGGAAACGTGCTGCTTGACAAAAGTTTTGGACTCAGACATTATGGTATATAGTATACTAATGGATTATCTTTACATTCAAATTTAGGTTGTAATATGTTAAAAACAATAATAAACTATATACAAATATACAAAAATACCAAATGATTAAGTATATTTGTATAGCAACAGAAATGAAATTATACCTGCCTTACCTTCAAAAAATGATACCAGAATTAGTTATCTTGGGTATGAATACAAAATGGGAAGGCTTTATAACCAAATACAAATTATTATTGGCATATTTGAATAATAGTGATAATGATAATAAAATAAAGGATGACGATATTATTTGTTTTATAGATGCTTATGATGTGTTGCCGACGAAACGCATAAATGAATTAGAAGAAACATACAAGGCATTTGAAACGGCGCATCCGCAAGTAAGGATAATTGTAGGGTATGATAAGGTCGATAATGTCTTTCATGAGTATTTATCAAAGAATATTTTTGGCACGATAGGCGATGATGATACGCGGTTAAATAGCGGACAATTCATAGGACGTTCAAAAAACATAAAGCATATAATCAATTATATATTGGAGAATACGATAGAGTTTAAAACGGATCAAATAGAATTAACAAAATATACGAATCAGTTCAAGGATGATATATATATTGATAAAGAGCAAATAATGTTTTATGTAAAAAGCAAACCATTACAGCAGGTGAGAATGGATCATACGCGTAAAAGTAGTTTTATTCATGCAAATGGAAATGGATTTTTAGAAACCTTTTTAGAAGAAGAACACGGAATAAAAGTATCACGAAAAGAATTGTATAATAATTACATGAATAATATTCAAGGCTGTTTTAAAAAACTAGTATTGTATGATATGATATTTATAAATAATATTATGACGGGTATTAATGAGATAATAATAGAGTATATAAAAAAAATAATAGAAGAATTTAATGGGTTGTATAAAAGAATGCTTTATAGGAATATACAATTATAGGTATATACAATTATAGGAATATACAATTATAGGAATATACAATTATAGGTATATACAATTATAGGAATATACAATTATAGGAATATATATATATATATATATAAAAAATGGTGTGTTCAGTATCATGCTCAATATCAACGATTTTCATTATAGGGATGATATTTTTCTATAATGCGACGAATAAGAATGAGACAGTTCAGCAATATAAATCGACCCTGAATGCAGGGCAAAGAGAGATTTATGATAAAATAGCGAAAGAACGTTTGAATATAAGTATTCAAGGGTATGTTTTAGGGTTTGTGTTATCTCTCTTGATAATTATGTATAATTACAAAAATAAACGTATGCGGTCTTCGGCGGTAGTGTGCATGGTTCTGGCGACGAGTTTCTTAACCAACTATTTTTACTATAAATTAGCACCGAAGTCAGATTGGATGTTGAATCATGTGGATAGCAAGCAACAAACGCAAGAGTGGTTAAAGATGTATAAAACCATGCAGTATTATTACCATGCTGGGTTGGCTTTAGGGATTATGGGTGTGGGTGTGTTTGCGTATGCGTTTAGATGTTAAGTGATGATGTATATATAATATTATAATAATAGTATATATAATGGATTTTTTCAGTTTTAATTATAAGCCGAGTTCGTTTAAAGGAAAGACGCCTGAAGCCATTTTAGAAATGAAATCGAATAAAGTAGATAAAGATTTTTTTACGAAGTACAATAGTGAAAACAATGAAGATTTCCGCGAATTGACGTCGGAAATGAAAGGGGCGATTCAGCTATTAATTGATTTGAAGCATAAAGTGACGATATACAATAAATGCTATAAGAATTCGTTTCCGGCGGAGAAACCGCAGTCGATGAGACCGAAGACGATGTCCGCGCCAGCGCCTATGCAAGAAAAACAAGAGCAAGGCCAAGGCCCAGTACCGGAAGACCAAGGCCAGGCGCAAGAACAGATGGAAGGCGGAGGCCGTCGCCGTCGTCGGAGAAGAGGAACGAAGTCGAAGTCGAAGTCGAAGCGTAGCTCAAAAGGTAAGGGCAAAGGCAGAGGCAAACGAACGCGTAAACACTAAATATATTTTAAAAAAATTGAAAATTAAATTAAAGGAATAAGTTATTATATAATATGAAAAAGATGTCGACAAGTGATATGATGATAGGTTATAATTTGTCCGAATGTATTAGATGGGCTATAACAAAGCCACAAAAAATAGAAAAAAAAATAGGTACCACTATTGCAAAGCAAAAAAAAGAGGCAGAAGAAGAAGAAAAAGATTGGGGGAATAAAATGATAGGGCAAAAAAATAATGGTCAATGGACTACAAAGCTAGGCGAAACACTTGTATATGATGTCCTTAAATTGAAGGGTGAAAATCCTAAAAAGATAGAAAAAAAGGATGGTTTTGAACCCGATTGGGATACAGATAATTATATATATGAAGTAAAAACTTCAAATTGGTGTGTATCTGGAACAGCAGGAGAAAAAGTACTTGGAACATGGATTAAATATCAGAACATACCAGAACTCTATGGAAAACCATTACGTATTGTTTGCGTGGCAAATCAAGAGTATGAATTAGAATTTGGTAAAACCAAATATTTCGGAGAAAATGTTACACAAAAAACCAAACAAGCATTAGAACTTGCTCGCTCTTGGGACATTGAATATATTAGATTTAGTGATTTAGCATCGTCTTTTATAAATACTTAATTATAAATACTTAATTATAAATAATAACTTCAGTAGTCGTAGAACCAGGATGCTTTGAATTAATAGCACGCCTTGCAATAATATTTTCACACTTATAATCTTTAAAATTATCAGTAACCAAATCTACTTTTGCGTTACTCATAGCAAAATTAATATCCCCTAGTTTTTTTATTTCACTAAACAAATTGTTATGCGTTTCTAGTGTAAAGCCATCAGAGACATAGCCAACAAATGATTTTTCTTTTTCGGGCGCATAAGGAGGGTCTAAATATACAAAATCCCCTTTTTGTACATTTTTTATAGAATCGTTAAAATCGCTATGTAAAAATACAACATCTTTAATTAAATCACTAATAAAATCTAAATCACGTTTACTAATAATTGTAGGTGTTTTTGTATAATGACCATATGGAACATTAAAGCCATTAGGACCTTCGCGATACATACCTCTAAAACAGGTTTTATTGATGACCATAAATAACGCAGAACATTCAATAGACGTTTTATCTATATTATTAAACATTTTTCTAATCCAATAATAATAACTTTCCTTAGAAGTGGTAGCTTCTTCAATTGTAGATGGGTTTCTATTGATGACCGAACCTTTAATTTTATCATATTCATTAATATACTTTGTGATATATTCAAATAATGTATCCTTATTATTTTGTATATTTTTATAAACATTTATAAGCATACCATTTAGGTCAGAAGCGTAAATTTTATCTTTAATTGTCAATTTGTTCTGTTTTTGTAATGATAAAACAGCCAATAACACACTCCCTCCCCCTAAAAATAGTTCGTGATAGTTGTTGATGGGCGTAGGAATCCGTTCAATAACATGATTTATTATTTGAGTTTTGCCGCCGACCCATTTTAAAAAGGGTTTTTGTAATTTAAATTCAGTATTGTCGTTGGCGTTGGCATTGTCGTTGGCATTGGCATTATCAACAATAACGTTAGTATTATTTAATTCCTTTAATTTTTCTTCAACCGCTTTATCAACGAGTTTTTTAATTTTGTCTACATTATTTTCGCAAGGTGTTTTGCGTCGATTATGTGAGTCATAGTGCGATTTTTGTGGGAATTCTTTACAGCATCGTTCGCAACTATATTTAACCATTTTCGTTATATATTGTTAATATTTTTATTTTTAAATCAATTTAAAAATATAACGAATTTTAACAATTTTCGTTAAATACTAAATGTATTTATTAAACATTTAAACATATAAATCATTATAATACAATACCATGAATTTGAATGATTTAAAGAATGAAATAAAAATAGTACCAAAAGATGAGCCAGTGTTTGTGTATATAGGGATAGGAACAGCCTCTAATCTATTAAATGATGATATTATGATAAAACAAGAGAATTATCATCAATATCCGCCGTTTGTCCAAGATTTACATAATAAAATCCCGAACCTACATGTATTTTTAGTGTTGATGGATTCTTTACAAGAGAACCCACCGAGAGTAGCCATCGACTATAATTTGCATCCGCAAAGCAATAACAGAGAAGGAGAGAATCCATATCATTATAAAAACGGCGATAATACATTACAAGCATTTGTCTACAGGAAAAATGTATATACAGACGCAGATAATACATACTATGAAAATAATAGGGAGAATGTTATAAATATAACAGAAGAATTAACTGAATTGAATCATTTTCTAATAGAAAACAACGGAAGTTTATTGTGTGATATGTTTACAGGGAAATCAATCGCGCCATTGGCTGAATATTTTGATTGTGATTATAGCATACAACAAAAAACAGACCAAATAGTGTATGGAATGAATGCGCGAGAAGATCATGGATGTTTATTTGAGCTGACGCAACCAAATGCTTATTTTCCAGTTCGTATAGAATACAATAATGACAACAATGAACGTCCAATAGTAAAAATGTTTAATTATTATCATATGATTGTAAATAATAGATTAGATGATATGGAATTAGAAAGTGAAATAGCAAAATATCCAGCGGAGACGCGTTCAATGATAGATGAACAAAAAAATCAGATAATTCAAAATATTATAACGAAATTTAAAAATACAAATATTGGAATATTACGACAAGTTCGAAAATTACAGCAACAGCAAGAAGTAGTAGAAGAGCAAGAAGTAGTAGAAGAGCAAGAAGTAGAATATAAAATATGGGGTATGAACAAACTACCATTAGTATATCAAACAATTTTATCAGAATTGATAAGAGAACAAAATTATGAAATGATATATGATATGATATTTAATTATACATTAACAGAATTAAATATATTGGCATTATTGAGAAAAATGGATATTAATGGCGAGGAAATATTAAAATTTATAACCCAAGATGAAGACCCATTTAAATGGTATAATAATATAAAAATTTTATATAAGAAGGTAGAGAAGAATATATTTTACACCTTTTAACATTTAAAACGCCGATTTTATTTATAATTATAAATAAAATTGAATAAATTCTTATTATATTATATTTAACATATCTTATCTATGCCTCCTAAAAAAAGCAACGAACAATTTTTAGACAAAGCAATATCAATACATGGTAATAAATTTACATATAAATTTCCAACATCTTTTATTAATAAAAACAGTAGTTTATTTGTTACTTGTGTAAAACATAATACCACATTTAGCATTGTTATACAAACTCATTTACGTTCTCCATATGGTTCTTGTAAAGAATGCTGTAATGAACAATATCAAGAAGAATTTATAAAAAAAGGAAAGGAAAAATATGCTAATAAATTTGACTATACATTGGTTAAATATACAAACACACAATCAAAAGTGATTATAAAATGTAATGATCACGATTTTATTTTCAAAGTTACTCCTGGCAATCATTTAATAAAGAAGGGTGGTTGTAAAAAATGTCAATCAGAGACATTACACGAGTTAAAGGGTAAAGGTGTAGAACAATTTATCGCCGAAGCAAAACAAATTCACCCAGATGAATTTGATTACACGAAGGTTAAATATATAAATACCGATACACCTGTTATAATTATATGTAAAATACATGGTGAATTCTTACAAAGACCGGATTGTCATATAAACCGAGGTCATAAATGTCCTAATTGTGCTACTATACAACTTGGAATAAAAAATAGATTAACAAAAGAAGAATTTGTTAAAAAATGTATACAACGTTTCGGAGATATATACGATTATAGTGATTCTATTTATACGTGCGGTAAAGAACCTATTATTATTAAATGCAAAAAACATGGATATTTTACTGCAAGAACCGCACATTTACATTATAATGATGGCGTTGGATGTCCTAATTGTTCTGGAACGGGATATTCAAAAGTTCAAATTACATGGTTAGAATATGAAGCATTTAAAAATAAAATATATATTCATCATGCTTTAAATTCAAATGAATATCGTATTCCCGATTCTCGTTATAGCGTAGATGGTTATTGTAAAGAAACCAATAACGTCTATGAATTTCATGGTGATTATTATCACGGAAACCCTAAGATATATTCTCCTGATATATTTAATACTAAAATGAAAAAAACAATGGGTGAATTATATAAAAAAACACAAGATAAAAAAAAATTTATAATTTCATTAGGATATAATTATGTTGAAATGTGGGAAAATGATTGGATGAAAATAATAAAAGTAATAAAAAAATTACAAAAAAAATGGAAAATAATTTATAATAATCGGCGTTTTAAATGTTAAAAGGTGTAAAAAGTATATTTTAAAGGATTTCCAAATCATTTACATTCCAATATTCAACCCCGCCGTTAGGGAAAGGGCGTTTAATAATAAATGGAATCTTTTTTTGTTCAAGTTCAAGCATTGCAATGTTGTAACCCTCAATAACATTCAAAGGAACTTTAACAAAAGCCTTAGCCCCAGAATCTAATTGTTTTGCTCGTTGTCCGATAATACGTGTCATTTCATATTTGGACATAATAGGAATAGACTTATGAAGATCGTCGACAATAATGCCTCGATTATCGCGGGTAACGCGCGATAGAGCTTTTACTTCTTCGTAGTTATGTGTTTTGGCTTCAGGGTGATGATTCATGATAAAATTATCACGAAGTTCGTTATTAAATTTTTGTAAATATTGTTCGTTATCATCATCATCATCATCATCATCGTCATCGTCATCATCAGCAATATCATTATTTACCGAGTTGAATGTAGAATTTGTAGTTTGTAACATTTCAATTCCAGTAACAACGGCATTAGAACGCTTTGATTTATTTACAGGATTTTTTTTGCTTATTTTAACATTTTCATCACCATCACCATCACCATCACCATCATCTCCATCACCATCACCATCACCTTCATCTCCATCTTCGACGTCATCTTCACCTTCGACGTCGTCTTCATCTTCAGAAATATCAGTACCGACATCATCATCGTCATCGTCATCAACAACATCGTCTTCTACTTCGACATCGGCATCGGCATCGGCTTCCACGTCGGCATCGGCTTCCACGTCGACATCGGCATCGGCTTCCACGTCGGCTTCCACGTCAATAACTTCTACAACTCCAATATCATCATCATCATCATTAGTATTTTTTTTCATTGACTTCGCCTTTGTATTCTTTAATTCGGCCATTGCTGTGTATATGTATATACAATAAAAAATTTAAGTATATTTCAATTTTATTGTATATATATGAATTATTACATATATGAATTATTACATATATGAATTATTACATATATGAATTATCGATTGTCAGTTTTCCAAGTAGTATTACAATGAACACATAAATAAACATATTTCATATTAACATCATCATATCGGATATAAATGACTTCTCGGCCGTTGTTGTTGTTGTTGTTATTATTGTTGTCTTTATCCGACGTGTCTAAAGCAGTTTTTTCCTCCTTTTTACTGCTAGTGCTACTAGCACCACCACCACCCCCAGCCATAGAAGCGGTGTTGCTTATACATTCATGATTAGGGCATTTAATTGTATTAATGCGAGGCAATGTCGGGTCATGCTTGGTAAATTCATTCACAATATGGGTAAAATTTTGTTCGCTGCGACGAAATTGGGTATCCGAAACACAAATACTTTCGGCACTAAGTGTTGTATCTTCATGTCCGCAATTACGGCAATAATAAATAAGAATATTAGAATCCACGCCTTCGTCTTGTTCTTCATCTTCTTTAATTTTCAGATAATACATATTGTGGCATTCGGAACAGAAATGCATGGCTGTAATGTAATATATACTATCATGATTATATTTAATTCAATTTTAAAAAGAATTATATAAAATACAAAATACAAAATATAAATATATACAAAATATAAATATATACAAAATATAAAATATAAAATAATAGTATAGTCTAAATATCAATATAAAATCATTATAATATTATAATTAAAATCAACCATGGAAGAAACGCAATGTAAATGGATAAGTTCGCGTGGATTATTAAAATCATGTGATCGACGAAATAATCACCCGCAATCCTCGTGCCGTGATATTGACCCGGATATATTAAAAAATATAGAAGATTACGATGTGGTTCACGTATGTAGTTGGTTGACTATTACAAATTTTGTAAAAAACTTTGTACCTTCGTTGAATAAAAAAATCATCGTAGTATCAAATGATAGTGATATGGATGCGCCTATATTTGAAAAACCGGTAGGAAAAGGGGATGACGTTGCAAAAGAAGAAATATTGGAATTCATAAATAGCGATAAATGCGTGCATTGGTTTACGCAAAATTGTACGTTAAAGCATCCGAAAGTATCAGCAATACCGATAGGAATGGATTATCATACATTTAAACGCTATATGTCTAGTGTAGAACAGGAAAATATATTAAACACTACATTAAAAAAAAGCAAACATTTTGAGAATCGAATAATGAAATGTTACGGCAATTTTCATTTTCGGATGAATAAGAAATATTATACCCAAGAGCGCATTGATTGTATATCGAAAGTTTCAAAAGAAGTAGTGTATTATGAGACTAAACCGGTAAATCGGAATATGACGTGGGAACGACAATCTTTGTTTGCCTTTGTGCTTTGTCCGGCTGGGGGCGGCATGGATTGTCATCGAACGTGGGAAGCATTATTGCTTGGTTGTATTCCAATCGTAAGGCGATTTAATGTGCCGTGTGATGATATATACGATGAATTGCCGGTGTTAATCGTAGATGAATGGGAAGATGTAACACAAGAATTATTGATAAAAACGCTAGAAGAGTTTAAAAATAAACGCGATGACGGATTATTTAATATGAAACGCTTGGAATTGAAGTATTGGGTGGATAAGATTCGGTCGTATAAGAAGAAGTGATAAACTATATATAATACATAATACATAATAATATAAAGATATTTTATGATGTATTACAGAGACAAAAATAAAATGTCAATCGTAAAAGACTACTTGGAATTAACCAAAAAATACAAGAGAGAATATGGTGAAAAAACGCTTGTTCTGATGGAAGTAGGTAGTTTTTTTGAAGTGTATGCGCTTATAAACCCAGATGGAAGTTATATGGGCAGTAATATTGAAGAATTTACGAAAATAAATGAGATGGCTATTGCAAAAAAGAATTCAATAATCAACGAACGTCAAGTTGTTATGGCGGGTGTAGGAACCGCGTATGTTGATAAATATATTCAAAAATTACAAGACCATAATTACACGATTGTTATTTATACCCAGAACATTAATGGGAAAAACGCGACACGAAGCTTATCGGAGATAATCTCTCCTGGCACATTTTTTCCGAGCGAATCAGAGAATTTATCAAACAATGTAATGTGTATTTGGCTTCATAAATCGAAAGCAACAAAAATGATGCCGCCGCAAGTAACCATTGGCATTGGAAATGTAGATATTTATACAGGAAAAACATCCCTATTTCAGTTTGTGGCTAATTATAGTCATAGTCCGGCGACATATGATGAACTGGAACGCTATATTTCGGCTTATCGACCGAGTGAATGTTTATTTGTAGCGAATTTACCGGAAAGTTTAATAGATGATATTATAGGTTTTGTAGGATTAGATAATACGAAAATTCATAAGGTGGACACGAGCGCAAGCGCAGCAGGAGCAAGCGCAGCAGGAGCAAGCGTAGCAGGAGCAGAAAATACCATGGAAATATTCGCGAAAAAGGCCGAAAAGCAACTATATCAAGTCGAAGTTCTTAAAAAGTTTTTCCCTCATCTCTCGTCATTCCATGAGATGTTCCCTACACATTACATTGCGGTGCAGTCATTTTGTTTCATCCTAGATTTTGTTTATCAGCATAGTCCTAATTTGGTACAAAAATTAGCAGACCCTGTATTTGAAAATTATAGCGATCGGCTTATATTGTCTAATCATACATTACATCAATTGAACATTGTAGATGATTCGCGTCATACTGGGCGGCTGCGTTCAGTTAGTAGTTTTCTGAATAATTGTGTAACAACAATGGGGAAGCGGCAATTTCTTTACAATTTACATTATCCAATAACAAATCAATCCGTATTGCAATCGGCGTATGATATTACGGAACATTTATTGGTGGCAAAGGGCGAAGTATATTGGCAAATGATCCGCTCTCAATTGAATAATATATCTGATTTGGAAAAACTGGCGCGTAAAATGGTGACACGAAAAGTAATGCCAAAAAATCTAACGAGTTTGTTCGAAGATTTAAGCCACATTGAAACATTATACAATAATACGAAAGAAGATGTTAAACTAATGTCTTATTTACCGAAAATAGAAATTAATAATAAATGTAGAGAAATCATAGATGATTTACAACGTGTATTTGATTTAGAAAATTGTCGAAATCTCTCTGACTTGAATGAAATCTCTCTTATCTTCAATAAAAATGTCTATTCAAACATTGATGATTTGTGTAAATTAAGTATGGATGGACGTGATAAGCTAGAAGCCATTAGCAATTATTTATCAACACAAATTAAAACATTAGAAAAAACACCAGCATCTGCGGCAGCAAAAAAAACCCAATATGTGAAAATCCATGAAACTGCCAAAAGCAATGCAGTGATTATTGGAACAAGCCGCCGCATTACATTATTAAAAGCGGCACTATCTGCAAATAAAACCACAACTAAAAAAACTACAACAATCAATTATATGTCTATTTATAGCAAAAAAAATGAAACATTTGAATTTGACATTGATTCATTGGAATATGTGAAACATGGTAATAGTAAATCCGAAATGATGATTACAAGTAAACAAATACGCTCGATATCAAGTGATAATGACGACGTGAAAGATAAATTGATACGAGAAACGCAAATGGTTTTTTTAAAATACATCAATGAATTCTCAAAATTTGAGAAGGAAGTACAAGATATTATTAAATATACGACCGAGATGGATATGCTACAATGTAAATGTTATATAGCCCATAAATATAATTATTGTAAACCGGAAATTGCTTGCGAAGGCGAAGGCGAAGGCGAAGGCGATAAGTCATTTTTTTCCGTGAAAGGCCTAAGACATCCGTTGATTGAACATTTACAGACCAGTGAAATTTATGTGACAAATGATTTGAAGCTAGGCGAAAACGCAGTAGACCAATGCCAAACAAATGGCATTCTGCTTTATGGGACGAATGCTGTAGGAAAAACCAGTTTCATAAAATCCATTGGTATCGCAATTATTATGGCTCAAGCCGGATTATATGTTCCTTGCGACAGCCTAGTTTATAAACCTTATCGTAATATTTTCACGCGCATATTGGGCAATGATAATCTCTTTAAAGGTCTTTCGACATTTGCGGTTGAAATGACCGAATTACGCACGATTCTTACCATGGCGAACAATAATAGTTTGATTTTAGGTGATGAGCTTTGTTCAGGGACGGAAAGCGATTCGGCCCTTAGTATTTTTACAGCAGGCTTGGAAATACTACATGAAAAGGAAAGCACGTTTTTATTCGCAACCCATTTTCATGAAATTAATAAATACGATGAGATTAATGCATTAACCAAGATGAAGATGATGCATATGGCGGTGCATTATAATAAAGAAACAAATGCGTTAGTGTATGATCGTAAATTACGCGAAGGACCGGGCGAAAGCATGTATGGATTAGAAGTATGTAAATCATTAAATTTGCCTGATGCTTTTTTGAAACGAGCCCACGACATCCGTATGAAATACAATCCGGAAAAACAAAACATCTTGTCGCTTTCGCCGACGCATTTTAATGCAAAAAAATTAGTAGGCAATTGTGAATTATGTAAGAACCATAAAGCGAGCGAAGTTCATCATCTTCAGTATCAAAAGAACGCGAATTCAAAGAATGAGTATATTGTAAATGAAAGCAATAGTTTAAATTTCCATAAGAATCATGTCGCGAATTTATTGAATATATGCGAGGCTTGTCATAAGAAAATTCATAAAGCAAATAAACAGCATAAAGTTGTCAAAACAACCGAAGGCTATATTTTATCAACTCTATAATATACAATAATATACAATAATATACAATAATATCCAATAATTAATTCTCTTCATAATATAACTTAAATTATGATATCACAAAAAACCAAAACAATGTATTTTATAATAGGAATTACATTATTAATACTAATTTTAGGCATTTGGTGGTGTATGACGAATAATAAGGAAGGATATAATATTAAAGAAGGGTATAATAACCAGGAAGACAAAGACGAGTTAATTAAAAAATCAATGGAGTTGGCACAATTAAAAATGAAGAAAGATAAAACATTTGTAGATGAAATGAATATAGAAATATATGAAAAAACATTGCGGTTGGAAGAAGATGCAGTTGAAGTAGCGGACGCATTAGAAGACGCAATTGATGAAGTTGGTGATGTTGGTGATGATGTATTTGGTGCTATTGAATCAGAAGTCATTCGTGAAGAAAAGAAAAAGAAAATGCCGGAATGGCGAGATGTATATGGTGCCGGCGATAAACCAACGCATATTATGAATGTGAAATATAGACCTGATACGTCAAAAATCATCAATGATTCATGTAGTACAAAAGGGTTTTTAACAAGTGAATACAAAGAAGACATATGTAAAAAATATCAAGGAGATTATGGAAAAATCAATGAGAAATGCAATAGATTATCAAATGAGAATTGTAAAATACCGAGTTGTTGTGTGTTATTGAATGATAGTAAATGTGCTGCGGGTAATATACATGGGCCGACATATTTAACAGAACAAGGCAAATCAATTGATTATGACTATTATCATTACAAGGGAAAATGTTATGGAAAATGCGATAGAGATAATAATTCATTAAGCAAATGCGCGAAATATGCAAACAATAGCACTGGTGTATCAAAGGAATGTATGATACAAATGTTTAATAATATGGGATGTCCGAATAAAAACCCCGAAGAACTTATTAATGATGATATTGTAAGAGATTTTAGTCGTTCGTCGAGACGTTATATTACAAATTATTTAGAAGAGGCAGTGAGGTATATGAAAAAACATTCGGATAAAGATGAGAGCCGTATATTATGTTATGGTCCTACCAAAAAATGCGATAGATTCAAGGATCATCATATGAATGTAACGAAGGATTGTATTGAAGAAATGTTGACGGAATCAAGTTGTCCGAGAACTACTATAACTGAATCAGAAGAAATAATGTATAGAAAATATACTAAGGAAAATATACGTTATGATACCAATGTATGTCATATGGGCGTAAATCATAATCCGGCGGGCGCAGACGCAGGCACACCAGGCGCAGGCACACCAGGCACAAGCGCAGCAGGCACAAACGCAGCAGGCACAAGCGCAGCAGGCACAAGCACAAGCGCACAAACATATAATCAAGTAAATGATAATGTCAATAGAGAAGTTACAATTCTCACGAATAAAATAAATGAAATTGTAGAAATATATATTGCTACAAATCGTATTATAATAACAGATGATGATATGAGTACAATACAAACATCAACGAATAGTGCAAATTCTTATATCCAAAATTATATCAATAGTAATAACTCAAATACAAATGAAGAAAGGGAATTAAATTTGACATATGAAAATATAAAATCTATGTTTAATGATATAAATAATATAATTAATAATAGTGATAGTACTAATATTGAAGTAACACAACAACATAGAGATATATTAAATGAACAAATAACAGAGATGAATAACCAAATTAATTAGAAATGAATAATATATATAATAAAAAAATAATTTTATATAAAGTGAAAAATAAAACTCTATATAAAATTCTTTCTATAGTATAATAGTATACTAAAAAATGAAATCTAAAAAAAAAATAATATTTCCATTATTGATTACAATAGTTATAGGAGTCATATTAATTTTAGGGATAATGTGGGTGAATAAACATTATTTAAATAAAAAGGATATAGAAAATTTCAATGCATCAGAAGGACAAAAATTGGGTGATAATATATTAGCTGGTGCAACCGCACAAATGAAAGCAGCAGGAGTAGATACATCAAATATCGACAAACAACTAGAAAGCGCTTTTGACCAATTAGGCGATTTAATAACGAATGAAAAAGATGTTATAGCCGATCAAAATGGTTTATTTGAAAGCGAGATGGATTCATCCGGTTCAGTTATAGATACAACAACAGTTAAATATAACGATAAAACCTTTTTTGAAGGAAGTCGGTTCAGTGATGGTTTTTGCCAAACGTCTGGAGGAACAAACAACCCAAATGATTTAAATCGTAAATGCGGACGTTTAACGCACGATAATTGTACTGCTACTGATTGTTGTGTTTTATTAAATGGGAAACGATGTGTTGCTGGAAATGCGAATGGACCTCTGTATTTAGTAGACCAAAATAACAACGATATTGATTATTCCTATTATTCACATAAGAATGAATGTTATGGCAGTTGCGGAGGAAAAGGGAAATCTGCAAATCCGTGTAGTATTTATAAAGATAGTGAGGCGAATGTATCCAAAGATTGTTTAGAACGATTATGGAAACAAACGGGTTGTCCGAATGAATATATAACAGATGCTAAACAAGAAGAATTGAAAGATTATAGTAAACTTTCAATTGAAAATATGTTTAAAGAAGCGACTTTAGAACAGAATTTTGATAAATGTTATGGTCCAGAAGGAGGGTCAAATAAATGGCCTGAACCTTGCGAAAATACGGAACCCTCAACCTTTAATTTATCCGCGCGTTGTTTAACTAAGTTGTTTAATGATGCTGGATGCAGTAATAATTCAATGATAAATGATGTTTATGTATCGGATAATAAATTAGAACCAAAATCGGCGATGATTAATAAATTTGCGGAAATAAAGAATGGGAAAGATTTAGAATCTTACAAGAAATGTTATGGTCGAGATGAATTGGCGTGGCCGAATCCGTGTGAAGGGGTGGCTGAAACTGCCCAATTTAATAAAGGCGAGGTGCCGTATATATGCTCGCGTAAAGTATGGCGCGATATTACCCAATGCCCGAATAGTGATATTATAAAATATGAGTTATATGATAATAAAGAACATACAAGTAAAATGAAAGATGATTACACATTAGCCAAATATAGAGAAAATATACAAACAATGGAAGATCTCCCAACACATTCTCTTTCAAGTAATCGTCATTTTTGTAATGGAATAAATCCAAATAATTGGCCAGATGTAGAATCAAAGATGAACGATCCGTGTCTTAACCTAAATTACACTACAAAATGGGGCGATTTAATGCCGGATTGTCAGAAAAGAATACTGGATTTATATGCGGATACGAATTACATGAAGAAATATTTAAAAGATGACAAAATGAAAGAGATGTATAACAAAATATTAGCTTGGTATGTAATATGGTATTTAGAATATGCAAAAAATAGTAGTTGAAAATAATATAAATTATTTGGGTAAAAGACTGCTTTTATACATATAGGGCGAGTTCAATAAATTAGTTAATTCAGCAATTTCAGGTTGTTGTGCTCTTATGATTCGATAAGCCATATAAATAATAAAATCGTTTTTACTTGTTTTCAAAATTCTTTTACTCATATCAACAGCAACTTGATGGTGTGGAATCATATGTTTCATGTATGCTTCATCGGTCATTTCATGTAATTCATGCGTCACGCTGAAAAAGGACGGATCACAAAATGTATCGGTTATTTCAGGTTTGTTTGGTTTTACAAAATCTCCTAGCGTATGATAATAAGTTGAATTCATTTCAAGCTTTAGGTTACTCATATCATCGTGAATATATTTATTCTTGTTAACAGCCATAGAATCTTTCATCATGGCGATTTCGTATAATTGAATTCTAATGATATTTCTTAATATTTTTAAAATAATAGGATTTTGTGTTTTATTTAAAAGTTGTTGACTCATATAAACCGCAACTTCATGATGTGGTATCATATGTTTTAAGAATTCCTCGTCGGTTAATTTATCTTTACATGGATTAACGTGTGATTCATTCGAAATCGGCATCGCATTCGCATTAGGAATCGTCTTCGCCTTAGGCATCGTCGTCGCATTCGCCTTAGGCATCGCATTCGCCTTAGGCATCGCCTTTTGAGATGATACTAATAATGAAAGGGCTAAATATAAAAATATAATAATTATTAGTATAAGAGCAATAACAATAATATTTTTTGTCGTCTTATTCTTTTTCATTATATATATATATGAAATGAATATATATAAAAAATGAAATATATATAGAATAAAATTGATTTATATATAAAGTAATATACACATTATATATTAATACCAAGATGCTTATTCCAGTGAAATGTTTTACGTGCGGTAAAGAAATCAGTAGTTACTATCGAGCCTATGAACGTGAAGTGCGGAAGAAGAAGTTGGCAGCAGGAGTAAAAGATGTAGTCTATTTGACGAAGGTTCAAACAGAGAAAACATCTGAAGGTGAAGTTTTAGACAATTTAATGATTAATAAGATGTGTTGTCGACGCCATATATTGACACACGTTGAGATTGAATAAGTATATATATATTAAAAAATACAATACAATAGATTAGATTAATATTCTATTCTCTATATTTTTTTTACATTTAATATATATATGCATAAGGGAACAAAACATAAAGGCACGAAACGTAAAGGCACGAAACATAAAGGCACGAAACATAATAAGAGAAATAAAACAATACGTAATCGAAAAAGAAAAAATACTAGACGAACGCGAACCAAAACAAATACCAGACGCATTCGGTTTAAAAAAAATGGAAGACGAACGCGAAATAAGAAAAAGAATTCGCCATTAACGACGCGTTTCAATCGTATTTTTATGATGCGTGGAGGAGATTCGCATAATGGAGCGGCGGCTTTCCCTAAGGGATATACCCAACCTATAAATAATAATGCAAATGGATTAGCAAACATGGGAGCACCTTACAATGTAGGCGCACCTGGATTACCTACAGGAAATCATTTACCGCTAAATGTGAATGTCATTGACCCGCCAATTCCCTCTAATTCACAATTTGGGGGCAAGGGCAAGGGCAAGGGTAGAGGCAAACAGCGTGGAGGTGGCATGAGTAGTTTTATATCGAGTATTTTACCCAATGAATTAGTAAATATCGGACGATCAGTGCCAGCAGCGGTTGGACATTTGGCTGACAAGTTTAATGGCGAGATACCAAGTCATTCGTCACGTGTTTTTCCTACTCAACAACCGCACGTGACCGATATTGATAGAAATGTAAGTATTTCACCCGTAAATATGAACGAAATATATAATGCGGCGAATGCTGAAGTTACAGCTATTTAAAAAAATAATTATTTTCTAAATATAGTATAAAATGACATTAAAATTAATAAAAAAGTTATGTACGCCAGCATATGTTTATTTAGTGATTTCTGTTATTTCTATAATTGTTTTGATGGTTCAAAATAGCGGAAATACCGATAAATATTGTATGGGTTCTTTTACATGCCCAGTAAATAATACATCATTGATTTTTTTCATTGAATTTTTATATGTTGCATTTTGGACATTTGTATTAGATACGATATGTAAAGCAGGATATAAGCATTTTTCTTGGTTTTTAGTTATATTACCATTTTTATTGTTTTTTGTGTTAATGGGAGCAATGATGCTAACGCAAGGTGTCGTGTAAAATAATGTATATTATGAAAAATGTATATTATGAAGAATGTATATTATGAAGAATGTATATTACATATAAGCATTTTATTGTTTTAAAATATTAGTATAAAAAAATTATACTAATGTTATAATATAAATGGAAGAGCGTTTTCCATGGTTAATTATAGATAAATATTTTAATGATAATCCAAATAATTTGGTAGCTCATCATTTGGATTCATATAATTCTTTCTTTAATGACGGAATAAAACGTATTTTCAAGGAAAAAAATCCAATCCGCTTAATGAAAGTACAAGATCCTACCACAAAAGAGTTTGCTCTTAGATGTAATATGTATTTGGGTGGAAAAAACGGCGATAGATTATATTATGGAAAACCAGTAATTTACGATGAAGACCGCGAACATTTCATGTATCCAAATGAAGCACGTTTACGAAATATGACATACGGAATGACAATTCATTATGATGTAGAAGTCGAGTTTTTGATACAAAATCCTGATACACAAGAAATCGTGGAAAGTACAATGCTTCTTGAAAAAATATTTTTAGGACGTTTTCCGATAATGTTACAATCAGATTTTTGTATATTGAATGGATTAGATAAACAAGTCCGATTCCGAATGGGTGAATGCCGTAATGATAAAGGAGGGTATTTTATAATAGATGGAAAGGAGAAATGTATAGTTTGTCAAGAAAAATTCGCAGATAATATGCTTTATGTTAGAGATAAAGGGGATGAAAATTATAGTCATTCAGCTGAAATAAGGTCAGTATCAGAAGATTCTTCAAAACCTATAAGAACATTGTCAATAAAGGTTGTCACGCCAAGCACGACCTTAACAAATAATCAAATTGTCGTAGTAGTGCCGAATGTTCGTAAGCCGGTGCCTTTATTTATTTTGATGAGAGCATTAGGTATAGAATCAGATCGGGATATAATTGATTATTGTTTATTGGATAGAGAGAAAAATGAGCATTATGTTGATTTATTTATACCATCAATACATGATGCTGGTCAAATATTTAACCAAGAAACCGCATTAAAATACATTGCTACATTAACGAAGGGGAAAACAATCCCTCACGCATTAGAAATATTAGCAAATTATTTATTGCCGCATATTGGGGAAATGAATTTCAATGAGAAAGCATATTTTATTGGATATATGGTAAAACAACTACTTCAGGTGTATACGAAAGAATCAAAGGCAACTGATCGTGATAATTTCCGATTTAAACGCATAGAATTAACAGGTTCACTTATATATGATTTGTTTAAAGAATATTATTCTATTCAGATGAAGAATATTTTTCAAAAGTTTGACCAAGAATATTATTGGGGTGAGAATGATAAGGACAAGGAAAGAGAGAAACAGAAAATTAATAAATATAAAAGTGATTTCCCATCTCTCATTGAATTGAATTACAAGGAGTTTTTTGGGGAGCGCATTGTAGCTGATGGTTTCAGAAAGGCATTCAAAGGCAATTGGGGCGCGACGTCGCATACCAAACGTGTTGGTGTAGTCCAAGATGTGAACCGGCTGAGTTTTAATTCTTTTATTTCTCAATTGCGAAAAATGAATTTGCCGTTAGATGCTAGTGCAAAAGTTGTTGGTCCGCGCTTAGCTCATACAACCCAGTGGGGTATTATTGACCCGATTGATACACCTGACGGGGGTAATGTAGGTTTACATAAAAATCTTACGATAATGGCTTCAGTGACGAAAGGTTATAGTGGCGTAGGAATGATACGCTGGTTGCGGATGCATGGAGATATGCTATTGTTAAATGAGTGCACGCCAATGATTATTTCTCGGTTATGTAAAGTGATTGTAAATGGGAAATGGGCGGGTGTCATGAGTGAACCACATAAGGTGGAAAAAGATATAAAATTAATGCGAAGAGTTGCTATTATACCAACATTTACAAGTGTTTATTGGGACATTAAAAGCAATGTTTTATATATTTATACAGACGCAGGTCGTATATGTCGTCCGATATTTTATATAAATAACCATAAACCGAGTTATATGAATGAATCTATATTGGAAAAAATCGGCAAAAATAATTTTACTTGGGAACAACTTATAACCGGATTTGCGCAAAAGAAAGACCCTAATTTTAAAATCAAGTCAAGCCATATGTATGAAAACATCAGCGATTTGTATAATGTAACAGATAAAAGAGATTTATTGGCGTCGCAAGCGATATTAGATTATGTTGATACATCCGAAACTGAAGGCGCATTAATAGCAATGGATTATGATGTGGCAAAGGAAGCCAAGAAGCCATATACGCACGTAGAAATTCACCCTTCATTAATGTTAGGTGTCATGGGGAACCAAGTTATTTTCCCTGAAAACAATCAATTGCCACGGGATTTGTTTTCGTGCGGTCAATCAAAACAAGCTGTTTCACTCTATCATTCTAATTATCCAGTGCGTGTAGACAAGACCGGTCTTGTATTGAATAATGGGCAAGTTCCGTTAGTGAAAAGTCGTTATTTAAAATACATTAATAACGAAGAGCATCCCTGTGGCGAAAATACAATAGTGGCAATTATGTCGTTTAATGGATATAATGTCGAAGATTCTATATTATTTAATGAAGGTTCGTTGAATAGAGGGCTCTTTAGAACGACATATTATAGTGTATATGAAAATCAAGAAGAAAGTTCAAAGGTGGGAAAATCAAGCATTGATTCTCATTTTGCAAATATTGAAAATAAAAATATGGTTTGCTTAAAACCTGGTTGTGATTATTCGCAGTTAGATGAACATGGTTTGATAAAAGAAAATACATTAGTAAATGAGAAGACAATTTTAATAGGGAAGGTCACTTCAAACTTAGAAAATTCTGATACATTTTTAGATGCTTCCTCTTTACCGAAGAAGGGGCAAACTGGATATGTAGATAAATCCTTTATGACGGAAGGCGAGCAAGGATTTCGCATAGCCAAAGTTCGAGTGCGCAGTGAACGTATTCCGGCAATAGGCGATAAGTTTTGTAGTAGATGTGGTCAAAAAGGAACAGTAGGTCTTGTTATTCCTGAAATAGATATGCCGTTTACTGCAGATGGTATAAAGCCTGATATTATTATAAATCCACACGCTATTCCTTCGCGCATGACCATCGGGCAATTAGTTGAGTCATTGATGGGAAAAGCATGTTTGTTACAAGGCGCATTTGGCGATTGTACTGCTTTTGTAAATAAGAGTGATATGCCTAAAGTATTTGGCAATTTATTAACAGAAAATGGATATCATTCGAGTGGAAATGATATATTATACAATGGGCAAACTGGAGAGCAGATTGAAACTGAAATTTTCATGGGACCTACATATTACATGCGTTTGAAACATATGGTAAAGGATAAAATAAATTATCGTGAACGGGGTCCTAGAACCGCTTTAACGCGTCAACCCGTTCAAGGACGCGCGAATGATGGAGGTTTGCGTATTGGTGAAATGGAACGCGATGGTTTAATTGCGCATGGTATATCAAGCTTCTTACAAGAATCCATGTTAGTTAGAGGAGATGACCATTACATGGCTGTTTGTAATAAAACCGGAACTATTGCGATATACAACGAAAGTCAAAATTTGTTTTTAAGTCCATTTGTTGATGGTCCTATTAAGTTTACGGGGTCACTAAGCGATAATTTAAAGATACAAACCATAACCAAGCATGGTCGTTCATTTAGTATTGTTCGAGTGCCCTATGCGTTTAAATTATTAATGCAAGAGCTGGTGACAATGAATGTTCAAATGAGAATAATTACTGAAGATAATATTGAACAAATAACTAATATGGGATTTTCTGATAATATACAGAAACTTACCGGAAAAGCCAGGGATATAGATATGAATACTATAATGCCGAAGGGTGATATATCAGTTGCTCGTCAAGATAAGAAAAATCTGGCAATATTAGGATTTAAAAAATTACCTCCTCCAGAGTTCAAAAAATGGCGTATTAGTAAAATCGATACACTCTTAGTAAGTGATTTGGAAGCAATGCCGAGTGAAAGCAATAAAGAATTTATTACACTGGAACCAACGCAGGAAAATCAATGGTTCAAATTGAATGACGAAATCAACGCAGCAAAATCAAAATTAGATGATATTCCAGATAGTTTATTTTACAATATAACGAATTTATTGGATATGTATGCAAAATTAAGAAGTTTGGTTCAGAAAAATTATAATATGGAACACGCGACTAATGCGGCACTAAAGATGTATGAAATGATAAATCAATTGGATTTACTTACAATGAATGGAAATTGTTTACCGGCGGTGAATGTATTTTGTAATGCTGAATTGCCTGGAGCATTTATTATAGCAATTAATCACTATATGAAAACCAAATGCGTATCAAGTGAGTTTGATTGGATTGCTAGTTCTTATTTACCGGATGCTGCTTTGAAACAGGGGAATGCGACTATATTAGAAGACCGTTATAAAATATATGAACGAAATCGCTATCACTGGTTAATGGGTCCTGCGCCAAATGGGTTGCCTGATGGCGAAGAGCCTATTTCTGGTGATGTAACAGAGCCAGCTGTTATAAATGTCCTTGGTAATGCGGCACATCAGCGATTTGGCAACAATGATGGAGCAGATTTATATACAAGTGATGTTGGTATTGAAATTTCTCCTAGTGAATTGAATCGTCAGGAAGAATTAACGGCTTTTATTAATTTTGGACAAATAGTAACAGGTCTTTTGTCTCTTGCGGTTGGTGGTAGTTTGATAACAAAACAATTTACATTTGTTACGCCATTTAGTCGGTCATTAATTGCGATTGTAGCATCATTGTTTGAAGAGACTTATATAACAAAACCTAAAACAAGTCGACCTACAAATTCTGAGATTTATTTGGTAGGTAAAGGTTTTAAAGGTATAAGTAGTGAATTTTCTACTGCATTATTAGATCGATGTGATGCTTATAAAACACTTGATAAGTTGCCTACATCATGGGGGTCGTTAATAAATCCTGATATATTAGCCAAGGTAGATGCGGATATATTAGCAGCAGCACAAGAGGTTCATGGGGAACAACAAGTAGAATTTTTGAATGAACTTTATGAAACATATCGACTTATGGATAATTATTCTGAAATTAAACAAATGGTTATTAAGTATGAAACGCAAGCACAGAAAACGTGGTTAAATGAAAATCCTGTATCAGTTATATCGAAAGACGATAATTTAAATAATACGAATATTAATCTTGAAGAGGCACAAGCGCAGCAGGCACAAGCGCAGCAGGCACAAGCGCAGCAGGCACAAGCGCAAGCGCAGCAGGGCCAAGCGCAAGCGCAGCAGGGCCAAGCGCAAGCGCAGCAGGCACAAGCGCAAGCGCAAGGACTAGTACTCGACCAAATAATAGAAGAAGAAGAAGATTCTATATTAATTCCTGAGGATGATAAAAAGAATGAAGGCGATGAAGGCGATGAAGGCGATGAAGGCGATGAAAAGGAAGGAGAAAAAAAGGGGAATAAAAAAACAATAAAGTTTAATTTATAAATATCATATCCTCCTATTCTACATTAGATTTTATATAATTAATAATAAAATTGATTTATATAAAATAACATTAGTATATTAATATAATAGCAAAATGGCGAATCAACAACAAAATACGCAAAGCAGTCAAATCATTGAAACACATAAATCACGAAATACTATTATTGAACTTTTAGAAGCACAAGAGTATGACGTCAGTCAATATAAGGATTTTGGAATCAATGATGTAAATACATTATTTGAAACCAAACAGCTTGATATGTTAATGACAAATGCTGGTAAAAATAAAAAGACTTATGTAAAGTATCATTTAGGCAAAAGTTTGCGACCAGTAAATTTATATGAATATATAGAAGATTTATTTACATTAGAAGAGATTTTGACAAAGAAAGATGATTTAATTGTCATCATGAAAGATGAACCGAATGAAACAATTAAAAAAACATTAGTAGATATTTGGGAACAAGATAGAATTTTCATTATTGTTATCAATATTAAGCGTTTACAATACAATATAATGAAACATCAACTGGTTCCTCCACACAAAGTATTAAGTGATGAAGAGAAAACAGAAGTAAAAAAACGTTTTAATATTTTGGAGGATACCCAAATCCCTGATATATCACGTTTTAGTCCAGTATCTCAAGTTATTGGCATTCGTCCAGGTGAATTTTGTAAAGTTATTAGGCCAAGTAAGACATCAATCAAATCTGAATTTTATAGAGTTTGTTTGAACAAATTTAGTTAGTTAGTTAATTAATACATATTTATAATAATAAATAAATATTTAATATATACAAAAATATGTCGGATGACGATTATATAGCTCCAATTTTTTTAACAGATAAAGCTAAAGAATTAAATGATGGATTTTATTTGAAATTAAATGAATTAGTAAAACAATTTCCTAAAGCAAAATTGAAGCCGAATGAAAAATATATAGAAGATATAAGCAAGACAAATAAAGCTGCATACGAAACCATGATGAATAATATGTTATTATTACAGAATGAGTATTTTGTTTATAAAAATGATATAGCAAGAGAAAGCCAGGATTTATTAACTTATATTAACGAATTAGATTCAAAAATACTTAAATTAGACACCGAAACAAATAAATTAAATACAAAATTAAATGAATTAAAAAGTTCAAGTTATTCGGCCGAAGGATTGTTTGATGATGCGCAAATAACACGCAATGAATTATTATTTGGAAATACAATTTTCTTTATTGTAATTTTAGTTGGGGGATTTATTGGATATAAATACATTAAATCATCTTTATCAAAAATATCGTCGGCGGCATCGTCGGCGGCATCATCTGCTACATCCGCTACGTCAAATGCCACCTCGGCATTAGCAAAAAAAATATAAATCAACTTGAAAAATAATATAAAAATAATATAAAAAATAATATATTATTTTTATGAAGATAATGTATATATAGTGTATATGTCTAACATAAATAACAATTTAGGTATATATAATGATGAAAATAACGATTCAACTGAGTTTAATTTGAATAATCATATATTACAAGGAATTGAATTCAATAATTATAGTAAATTATATGAAATTAGTGGTAATGTAAGACATCATTTTTTAGAAAACTCTTCATCTGAAAAATGGGGTTCTATTGTAGAAGCATTTAATGGAGATGATTCAACCTCTAAAAATAAACAAAATGAAGTTGATTTTTCAACAGACAATGATGATAATGACGATGAATTGAATAAAGAATTAAATAAATTTGCAACTGAATACAAAACATATGCGTCATCAGATATTAATCATTTAGACCCTGAACCATCAATTGAGTTAATGAGTAAAAAATTAGATGACCTAAAAGAAGGATTTGGATGTAAAAAAAGAGAAGGATTTGAGGATAAATTAAAAACAGAAACAATAAGAGGAAAAATTGAAACATCGGCACTTAGAATGAATTCCATGTATTATCATTATTTTGTCTATTTTATAATAACAGTAACATTACTTTCTTTTACGTTTAATATTATGGTAAATCCAAATGCAAATGTAATGAATGCAATGTTTGTTGTAGGGGCATTATTATTGGTATTTTTTATATCTCGTAAATTTGGCGTATAGATATAGAGACGTATTGTAGATATATGTAGATATATGTAGATATATGTAGATATATGTAGATATATGTAGGTATAATATTATATTATAATATATATAATATAATGTCTGGTAGTTTTAATTTATCAGATTTTACTGATGATAAATATAATGATTCTTTAGATAGTAATATAGATGGAAATCGTGGAGAACCAAACGCTACCTTACTTAAATCAAAATTGAATGAATTAGAAGAGAAATTAAATTTATATAAACTTCATCATGAAATTATATATGACGCAGATGTTAATACGGAATTAAACGGAACAACACCCTATTCAATTAAAAACTCGACTAGTAAACACAACCCAAATTCTGTTATAACAAAAGAAGGGAGTAATCTTTCTATGTCGAGGGCAAGTTTGGATACAAATTATAACCAAATGTGGTATTTAGCCGAAACAAGCTCTAATACAGATATGGGAAAATTAATTAAATCATATAATGGTAAGAGTTGTTTATCAGGAGAAGAAGATAATAGTATTACAATGAAAAAATGCGATGATGCGGATGTTAAACAAAAGTGGGTTGGAGTGTATACCGAAAATATCAACAAGCGTGAATATACAATATATAGCGGAACGGGAACGGGAACGGAACAAAAGTGTATAACGAATCATGAAAGTCAAGATGATGAAGGTAATGTATCAGCGACTAATATTAAACTTAGTAGCGATACTGCTGTTTGCGGTAATGCATCGTCAAAATGGCTTATATATCCATCTGATTTACCTCTTTTAAAAGAAGAAATTACTGAATTAGCGAGAGAAGCGAATGAATTAATAAAAATAATTATACCAAAAGGTGATGGTTATAAAGCCGCAATGGATATGAATGTAACGCGATTATTAACAAAAAATACTGAATTACAAGAACAGCATGTCAAACTCCTTGAAAAATTAAAAGAACCTATGAAATTAGATGAAAATTTTGAATTAACTAAAATAACAACAACATCTAATTTTTCTTATTACATGCTTTATTTAATATTTACAATTTTTATTGTAGGGTGTTTGATTTATGTATTTAAAAATCCAGAAGAGAGTAATTTAGATATGTTTATATTAGCCCTGGCTGGAATGATTTTTGCCTATTATGTTTACGATTATTATAAAAACCGCAAGAGAAATTAAATAGTATCATGTATATTAATTATTAAAACATATAATTAATATATATATATAGTAATAATGTCAAATAATAATAATAGACCTATAAAAAATAAGAATGAATCTATCAAATATAAACAAGAGAATAATAATGCTATACCTTTTTTTAATCAAGGAATGAAATTATTTGATAATATAAAACAAAAAATAACCCAAGAATTTTCAAGAGGAAAACGAGAAGGTTATGAAAACGGAGGTATTCTAGGCCCCAATACTGGTATGCAGAATAAAATATCTGGAGACAAATTAATTACCGATAGTCAAGTAAATGCAATTGGAAATAATTTAGCTCAATATTCGACTGGACGTGATAATTTAACCGCAAAAACAACTGAATATTTAGATACGCCAGGATTAAGTGAACGAAACTACAATTTATTTATAAATGAGCTTCCCAACCCAGATGCGAGAGAAATAACAAAATGTGTAAGTAAAGATACATTGACTGGATTAAGCGACGATAATGGTAGATTTTTAACTTCCTATCCATTAATTTCAACAAATCCAAATAGTTCAAATTTTTCTGATTTTTCAAAGGCAAAAGAAGCGTGTAAAACTTGGGCGGTTGATTCAAATGAACCTATTTTTGCTTTAACGAGAGATGATAAATTCATGTATAATTGTCATGTTGGCAGTAACAATCAATCAACTGCCCCTATTTATACAAAACCAGACTTTGCGTATAATTTGACTGGCGCAGAGTCAACTGATGCGAATTCTGGTGGATTATTCGCAAATGGCTTAATTGGTGTTTTTAAAAATCCTGATATTAATATTATTACCAAAAAAGTAGATGTTGTAATGACCATAACTAATACTAACTATGCTGATTCAAATGGAAACGTATTAATTAAATGGTTATATGAAGATGGAGTGTATAGTGATTTTGAGGTCCTCGCAGTTGCTCCACAAAAAGGAAGCACAATAACCAAAACTTTCACACCACCAAATAGAGACAATTTACCAATAACCGGAGCTCATATAAAGATGTCAAATAATGATGGTATTATCATCAAATCTATTTCATTCAATGGAGTCGCATCAACGAATGTTGGATGGCTTGATTCAGATGGTGATTCTGGCAATAGGGTTAAAGAATACTTATTTGAATTAAAACCTTCAGAGACAACAACGACAACAATGTCAAATACTGAAAATATAAAATATTTTGGGGGATATAATCATAATACGAATGACGCTTTAAGTAAATATATTAAATGCGATAAATTTATTGGAGGAGATATTAATACGCAAAGTATAACTGCTAGTTATGGTCGAAATTGTAGTAATATTCAAGTAAAACCATTAACGGCGAGGTATGTAAAAGTAAAAATGATGAAATGGGAATGGTTACAAATGTCGCAATTGGCAATATGGGGTTATGAAAATGGAAAATTGACTAATTTGGCTTATAAATGTAGAACAAACCAACCTGGAACTATCAGAGTTAAATCATTCTGGCGTAAACATCGACATACTGGTGATAGGGGGTGGTCTAACCACGCTCGTTTAAATTATTTAGTTGATGGAAAATTAAAGGTAAAATCTTATGGACAAGGTGGATATCATGCTGGATACCCTAGGTATGGAGAAGGATTTCGACATGATTTTGTTTTATTCGATTTAGGTGCTTCTTATCCTATAACAAAAATTGTTTATTATAATCGCGGCGAATATGGTCAATATAGAGCAAACGGAATGCAAATTAATTTATATACTACACAACCACCGATTAGTGGAATAAATCAAACAGATGATGGTGGATTATTAAGCCCACCGATAACATTAACAAGCGCTGCAGTACAAGAATTTAATGTAAAAGGTAATACTGGCGGAGGTGGAGGTGAAAGTTATGTTGATTGTAGTTCGCATACAGAAATAACACCATCAATGCCAGCTGCTTGTAGAGATAAATTACTTGAAGATGCTAATACATATAAAGTTGTTAGTAAAAATAATGGATCTGTAAATTGTAATACATATTGTAGAGGAACAGGTGGTAATTCTTGGAATAATGAAATGCCTAATTGGGAAGGAGCCAAATGTGTTGCAGGTGGTAATAATTATAATAAGGCGTGTAGTTTTAGACAAGGATCTCAGACAAAATGTATTTGCAAACGAGAGGATAGTTTAGGTTGGAATTAATTATTTCAAATTGAAAAACAATCATATAACAAACAAATACAAATACAAATACAAATACAAAAAACAAATTTAGAAAATAAAAAATAGTATAATACACGTATAAGGTTTATATAAAAATAATCTACTTTTATATAAATGAGTTATTATGTAGAACCAAATAATTGGACAAAACATATACCAAATACAATTACTTCGGATAATGGTTCATATTTATTTCCCATTAGTCTAGATCAAGAAGACCCAGCTGTAGGGTGTTTAAAAGAATTTAGAGCAAAATATAGATGTGGGAGAAATAATGGACCTATGAAATCAGTTAGAGTAGCCAAAGAAGCTAATGGCCGAGAAGCGAAATTTAATTGTTCAAAAGAATATGAATTATGTAATAGCGTAAGGTTAGTATTAGATAATGATGGAAGATTAACATTAATGGATGGGGAAAATAAAGAATTATGGACTAATAAAAAGGATAATCTTAATATACCCGAATCAATTACCGTAGATGAATATAAAGCAGAAAATGGGAAAACTGGAGAGAACTTTTTAAAAAGTGGAGAATTTTTAGAAATAGATGAATGGATTGGTTCTCCGAATGGAAAATATAGATTAATTATGGCAGGCGAAGGAGTAAATAAACAATTACAGGTTATTTATAATAAACTTGCTTGTGATAAAGGAAGTGGACCTGATGAAGATGCTTCTAGTTTATATACTATACCAATATCTGATAAAACGAATTTAGGTAAATTAGGGTTTATTAATCGTGAAGGACAACTTCAAGTGTATGGAGATGGTATGACCGGATATTCAAGTAAGTATACACATATGGGTGAATATAATCTTACTGGTAGTAATTTAAACTTTGAGGAAAATGTAGCTACTTTGGAAGATTGTGAATCCAAATGTAGTGAATTTAATGCTATATCAGATACTGATGAAAATACAGATATAGGTTCATTATCAAGTTCAAGCGATCAATGTGCTGGGTTTGTTTATAAAGGTGATGAACAAAAATGTTTTTTAAAAGCCAAAGAAGTTTTATATGGCGAGAATAGCGAAAAACGTATTATTAATGATAATTATCAATATTATTTAAGAACCAAGAGCATTAATGATAGTGATATATCTTGTCCTAGTAAAGTTGGAGATTATCGTTTTGGTATTACAACAGATTGGCCAAGTGAAAATGGTGATGCAATGACGCCATCAACAAAATGTGGTCTAGCAAATTATACTGAAGCAGAAAGAACTGCTTTAGATGGTAAGTATAATAAATTACATGATGATATATCAAACGAAGGTGTAGTAGAACGTATCAATGAACTTGATGCTAAGCATAATACTCTTACTGGAAGATTGAATAGTGTTAAAAAATTATTGAAAAACACTTTTAGTGATTTAACGAATAGTCGTAAAGATTTGAAAGATTGGTCTGGCGATCAATTAAAACAATTAAACGCAATGAATGAAGACAGAGATTTGAATATGATGAGTGAAAATTATAAACACATCATGTGGAGTATTTTAGCAATTGTTATAATCATAGGAACTATTAAAATGACGAAAAAGGCTGTAGCTTAACCTTAAAATTAATCATATATTTTTCTCGAATGAATATATAATAAATGTCTAATGGTGATGAAGAAAATACTAATATAGAAGATATATTAAATCAAATAAAAGGTTTACAAGATACGGAACAATCATTAATGACACAATTAGATACAGCAGCTAGTTCTCCTGGATTTAATTCTAGTGATCCTGAGATTACTACTCTACTTTCAAATATAAATAATATATCAGAATCACGCAAAGCATTATTTGAAGCTGTTTCTGATAAATTAGCAGTTTTACAGGAAGGTGTTTCTGATTCTCGTGTTAATTTGGTTGGACAACTTACTTTATTGAAAGTTGCTGAGTCTCAGTTGAATGATGCTAAAACAAAAATGAATAGTTTAGAAAATCGAAATGATACTAAAATGCGATTAGTTCAAATAAATACTTATTATGGTAAGCGTTACGAGTTTCAGAGTAAATTAATGCAAAAAATCATAATGGTATGTATACCTTTATTGATTTTATTTATATTAAAGAAGAAATCAATGATACCTGAACTGATATCTAATTATGCCATTGGTATTACTATAGCCGTTGGTGCTATTTTTATCATCCGTAACATTTGGGATATTTCTACGAGAAGCAATATGAATTTTGATGAATATGATTGGAAATATGAAGACCCTTCAAAACGTGCTCCAAGTATATGGCAATACAATAAGGATAATTTATTGAAAATTGATAATCCGTTGAAATCCTTGATGAAAAATTTAGGAATATGTGTAGGAGATGATTGTTGTGCCGATGGATTATATTTTGATAAGGAAAAACAAAAGTGTGTCATACCGAGTGATTTGCCTAATGCTAAATCTACTAGAGATAGACAAGTAATTGCTGATACTGCGGCTGCTGATGCGGCTGCTGATGCGGCTGCTGATGCTAGTCCCGAAACTTTCATTACAAAAAAACAAGCTGAATTAGCGAATGCAGCCGCAGGTGGCACTTCGCAAGGATTTAAATCTGGTCATTTAAAAGCATCGACTGTTGCTGATTATGGTGATGATGAAACAGACGATAATAATATCAAACCTTTTAGTCAAGAATTTGACTTTGTTCCGGTTGCTTGAAAAGTTATATAATTTAAACAACTATATAATTTAAACAACTATATAATTTAAACAACTATATAATAATTTAAAAAATTAATATATATTAATACGATAATGGGTGATACTAAAACTGAAGATTTAGTTAAAAATTTAATATCTAAAGTTACAGGTTTAGCAAATGATATATCCGGTTCATTAATAGATAGAATAATATGTGCTCCTGGAACAGAATGTTATAATGAAAAACGCAATAATGCTTTACAAAACAAATGGGATAGAGAAAAAACAAAATATAATAATGCGCCTGAAGACCTAAGTCGTGCTGAAAAAAATTATTATGTTTTTAATAAAGGTGAAAACGGAGGTGAAACGAATTATAATAATATTATTATAGACAGATTTGCTACAACAGCAAAAGAATTAAGAGCAAATTCTGTTGAAAAACAACAAGATTATATGAATAATTTATCGCATATGTTAAAACAATATATAGGCGAAAAACAATTTGTATTGCGGTCAGAAGAATTATTGAAGGTAAGAGAGAAGGAACGAAGAGAATTAAATAAAAAAATTAATAAATATGAGGGGATTCTACAAACAAGTGAGCGAAAAGTTATCTATGAACATAAAGATATGGATTCACTTTACACTTATCGTCGTGTTATGTTATTTTTATATTATAGTGTTATAGTGTGTTATATTATATTTGGGAATTTTATACCTGATAAATTATATAAAAATTATAGTATATGGGGTGTCATCGTTATAGCAGTTATTTTTCCTATTATATTGAATATTTTAACTAAATGGATATTTATCCTATATGATGCGTTTTCTTATTGGTTGGCCGAAATACCGCACAAAGATGTGTATGCTGACCTTTAGGTTTGTAAAAAAAAAATAATATTATTTCTTAAAATAAAAATATTATTTTTCAACTATCGTGAGAATTAGACTTATTGTATTATACATCATCAATTTCATTTCCATCATCGTCATATATGATTTCAATATTGTGCCAGCCCTTATTATACACACCAAATCGATGATTCATAAATTCTGTGATTTCTTTTCCCTTGGGTAAAGTTTTCCCATAATTCTGGATATACCATGTTTTGAATGTCTCCATCATATTTGTTTTCTTTATAATGGAACCTTCTTTGGCTCTGATATTGTCCTTGAGAAACCCAGCCATGTAGTCTTGTCCCTCGCGATGTTTATCGCTATTGGCCATTACTGTATCACAATCTTTTACTAATCCAAGATTTTCATATGCTTTTTGGACTAATATCGACATGAATACCGGCACCCATTCATCAAATTTTTCTTCAATTTTTCTGTCTAATGGAAATTGATACGGGCATTCACTTCGCGGAAATTTAATTTCATCTTCATACGGATTTTCCAAAAACTTTGACATGAAATCAATGTATCTCATACGACGCCATGTTCCATCATCATTGCTTGTATCTTCAAAATCGGTATTCGTGCAGACAACCAATTTAAACATCGGTATGAAGGTAATTGTGTCCTTGAAGAGTGCACGTGCTTGAATAGGGTCAGTGCCACCAGTCAATTCTTTCATGGTCCCTTCATTGATTTTATCGCCCTTTGTCGGCTCTTGCATAACCGCATAACGAATACCATCCAGTTGAGCAACTTCCGATGAGGTGCTTCCAATTGAATTGCGCTTTGTCGTAATAAGTGTAATAGGAACAGTTCCCTTATAAGTTCCCATACACTTACCCATCAACGAAGTTAATACGGATTTCCCATTACGACCAGAACCCTTGTATACATGAAATGTTTGATTTGTATTTACACCGATCAAACACGATGATAAGTGGTCCCACATGTATTCATTCAGTTCTTTCACTGGAAATAATTGTTTCATAAAGTCGTTGAGCTCATTTACAACAGACGCATTTTTCGTAGGATTGTATGGAATATAATCAATATTGGTACATTTGGAAATAAAGTCGTCCGGCTGTCCCTTGCGATGAATACGATGCTTGAAATCGACAACACCATTTTTGAAGCATAACAGGTATGGGTTTTTATCTAACTTATTAATAAATTCCTTATCATAAAACAACTCACATGCTTCACGCATAATATTTTGTTTTGAGTTCGTTTTCTTCAACAAAGCACAAATATCATTAATTTTTTGAGCTGTTTTCATCAATTTATCACGTGCCGGATTTCCAGCATCGCCTATCGCATGAGCGCTATTCGTGATTTCACACGTTTTATTGAAATAAATATGATGCATTTCCCTAGAAATAGCTAAACGCAGTGTATTTCCAGAATCAATTTCGTGCCATCGATGATTAATGTATTCATACCAGGTTTTATTTTTAATACTAGTGCATACAAATCTCTCTTTATACATATTATACAAAACACAAGCCAAATCAAATTCAAATGCAGTCGCTGTTTGAATTGTATGCGATATAAAGAATTCAATCGTGTCCTTACGAATAATATCATACTTATCGCGAGCATCATTTTTTGACCAGTACATTATTGACCGATAGGTTAAGCAATCAGGATTATTATTCGAAAACTTAGTCCATGTCTCATACAATTCAGGAACTTGTCGCCAATCAAATTTATTATTAGGCCCTTTCAGTGTATCGCGGCAATTTTCTTGGCAGCTGAATTTTAACCAGGTTAGAAATAAATCAGGATTCGTATTGTATAAAGCCATTCCCACTCTAATCCATTTATTGTAACTACCAGGCCCATAATAATTCGCCGGCAGACTCATTGTGTATTCGTGAGTTTCTTTTGTGCGGTAATCTGAAGGCCCAATATCTTCAAATAACGATTCAATCATATTATCTAGCATTTCTTCGTTAGCAATATCAGCATACACCGCTGCGTTTGATAACCCGGTTTTTGATTTTACTTTTAACTTATATTTCATACTTGGTTTACCATCTGTTTTTTTACCACCACTATTATTTTGATTTAATGTTAATTTTGCAGCTTCAAACGCATCATGAACCCCATCGGCCATTGGAAAACCCTGATATTCTCTGTATTGTGCGGATAATTTATACATATATTTTTCTGTTGAAAACTTTTCAAGAGGACATTCTTCAATTTCCCACTCTTTATTCGTGTAAGTTAATTCAAAATGATTTTTAATCGTGTAAGCCTGATTGCCTGGTTTACGCGAACCATACAATTGCCAATTCACAAACCCTTTCGTAACGCCTTCATCTAAGACGTCTTCCCAATCATTTGTAACTGGTAAATCTTCCCAAATATCTTTTAAATCATTTAATACTTTTTTTCTTAGCAATACTTGTAATGCCTTGTGCATTTGGACGCCAATAATCATATGAATACCATCTTTGGTCTTATTTTCAAGCATATTCACGTCTTTTTTTTCCATCACAAATACTGGAATCATAGCGCCATCATTAATATCTAATAATTCCTTGATTTTCTCCATGTAAAGCACTACTGCGTCAATGATGTGGTCTTTCGTGTGTTGCTTTGACTTGATAGACGTATCATAACGCATATCGATATCAATCATAATAGGTCCATCTTCTACTACCTGTTTTTCAGTCAAGTATTCTTGATTATTGTCTACAAATACGTGCTGATAATAATTCATCATGAACGTTTTCCAATCGCTTTCATTTATTTTATAGCTTCCGCCGAAAATATTCAACGCTTTGTCCCCTATTCTTGTATGAGTGAATCCCTCACCCTTAACAGCATTATGTGTGCGCAAATAATTGTCGAAATTATTCTTTTTAGGCGCCGCCATTTCAATGGGTTTGTATATATACCTTATAATTTTTTATTTCTATTTCAATTTAAAATTTAATATAAAATTTAATATAAAATTTAGGTTGAAATACTTATATTTACCGATTTATGTCCTATAATTCTAATGTGATATTGGTCTCAATAATATATATATGAATATTGACATAAATATAACTAAATATATTATAAATAAATAGCAACTATGGCTTCTTCAAATAAATCGATACTTAATGATTATGAGACTGAAAACAAGGTAATTTCTATCGATAGTGATGATGATATTGTTGAAGAAACCTTTGTATCTAAAGAAACTATGCGGCGCATCATTAGCGATGTTAAAGAAATAAGGAAAAATCCTCTTACCGCCCATGGTATCTATTACGAACACGATGAAACCAATATGTTATGCGCTAAGGCTATGGTAATCGGTCCTGCGGATACACCTTATGCCGATGGATTTTACTTATTTAAAATTAAATATCCAGCGAATTACCCTCATTCTCCGCCGTCAGTGAATTTTTGTACAAGTGATGGTGTTACGCGTTTTAATCCGAATTTATACCGAACAGGCAAAGTATGTCTTTCTATTTTGAATACATGGCAAGGGGAACAATGGAGTGGATGTCAAACGATTTCGTCAGTTTTATTGGCGATTTGCACGACGCTAAATAATGAGCCTTTGTTAAATGAACCGGGTATTAAAAAATCACATTCTGATTTTGATAGTTATAATGAGATTATCAAGTATAAGAATATGAAAGTTGCGATTTTTGATATGCTAGAACAAGTAAAAGACCCGGAACATGAACATGAATTTATCGTTTTTGCTGATAGTATGCGCGAACATTTTCTAAAAATGAAAGAAAACATTCGACAAAGAATTGAAACTGAAATAAAGGAACGCACATCGGAACGGATTTATAAGATTGGTATCTATAGAATGACGATTAAAACTAATTATGATGCGTTGCTTATTCAATGTCAGTAGTGTTTTACAAACGTCAGTAGTGTTTTTCAATATAGCCATTAGTAAAAATTGGTTTAAGTGATTCTGGTTTTTTGTCTCTATTGATGGTTGGTGGAATTGGTCGTGGTGGCGGTAGTTCTGGTGGCGGTAGCGGTGGCTTAGGTGGCGATAACGATACTTGTTTTATATTATTATTTCCCCATGTATTTTTTTCTTTTGACCATGTAGCATAAATAGGTTGTTCCATTATGTAGGACGTATATATGTTATCGTCAGTCATCTTTATTAATTTATTATTATATATTTAATTAGAAATATTATATTTCAGAACTTTCATTCTCATAATCTGTATAAATTTTTCCTGTTTGTTGGGCGTTTTCTAATGCTTTTTTACTAGGGCGCGTAGGACGAATAAACCTATTGTTGCGTGGAGGCGGCATGGGGGAACGGCGTTTTATTGGCACTGGCTCCTCATATACATTCTCATTCTCTGCTATAATTGTTTTTAATTGATTTACTAATTGTTGTTTTTCATTAACACAATTACTCCCCCCCCCCTTTTTGTTGTGGTTGTGGTATAGCATAAGGAGTTGGTATTTTTACTCCTGGTGGAGTAGCATATGTTGCTAGTTTTTTTCGTTGTTCAGATTGATATCCTGGTACGAGATATGATCTAGAATTATTATTATTACCTAGTACATAAGAAGGTTTTTTATTAGATTTAGAATATGGTATTTCAGCATATGATGATGTTTTATTGTGTGGTTGTGGTTGTGGTATTTCATATAGTGGTGGTACATTCCAAGTTCCTTTCTCGTAGTATATATGTGGCTTTGACTTTTTCGGATTAATCTTATTTTCATATATTTCTACTTTTTTTTTAACGTGTCCTTTTGGAACGTCTACGTTTGGACGTCTATTTAAATTAGCATATTTGTGTTCACTTGAGGGTTTTGGGTTAAAGCCATATAAATGTGCATATTCATCATTAAACCCTCCTTTTAATTTCATCCCTCTTTTTCTTTCCGCGATTTCATTATCTAATAAAGTATCGGTACCTGGCTGAACCGGACCCTTAACTCTTTGTAAATTATCATACACTGGCGATCCTTTATTTTTTTTCAACGTCTTCTTTTTTCCATGTAATCTTGCATAAGGCGTAGGAGAATAATTCGTAACTTTTTCATAAATATGATTTCTTTGGTTTCTCTTTTTCACGGAAGAGGGGGCGGCAGGCGTTTTGGCTCGAGAACGTTGTTTTTTAACACTTCCTCCTCTTTTCTTAAAACTTCTTTTTAAAGTCGTCCTGCTTTTCTTTCCTCTTTTACAAGGTTTTTTTGTCCTCTTAGTATTGTTTGTCATATTATTATTATTTATATAATAGTATGATATTCTATTATTTTTCATTATTGAAAAAATTATGAATTAAATTTTCTTTTGATTTATTTTCGACTAATCCAGCTAAAATACTTTGTTCATATAAATGCCGTAAAACATCATTGGGTGCTTCTGATCCAGCTTTCAATAAATTTTTACTACGCAGGAAATTTTTGATTTCTAAAATATTTTTTTGTTTTAATTGTGCTTGTTCGGTTTGAACTTTACGACGCGTTTGTGCGTTTTTTATTAAAACCGAGACTTTCCCATCGGCATGTTTACCTAATTTATATTTTAATGTGCGAGTAATGCGTTTACGCTTGGGACGCATTGAAGGAACATATACGTGGGCAGGAGTAGCAAGCGGAGCAGCAGGAGCAGTAGGAGCAAGCGGAGCAGTAGGAGCAAGCGGAGCAGTAGGAGCAGGAGCAAGCGGAGCAGTAGGAGCAGGAGCAAGCGGAGCAGTAGGAGCAAGCGGAGCAGTAGGAGCAGCAGGAGCAAGCGGAGCAGTAGGAGCAAGCGGTTCTATATCTATTTCAGGTATAATATTTGTCCCTACATCTTCTAATATACTTATTGTTTGAGGTTTAGTTTCTACAATATGTTTATTCTTTTGTGTATTACGCAGCCAAGTACGATAGGTTGGTTTAGATCCTCCAGTTTTCAAATTACTATAAGCAGGTGCTGAATTAGAATTCCAATTACCAGGCGCAGCAGGAGGGGCTAGTATAACAGGCAGAGGAGCAGGCAGAGCAGCAGGAGCAGGAGCAGCAGGAGCAGGAGCAGCAGGTGGCGCTATAATATTCCAATCTAATTCAGGTGGCAATTCTGTTGCAATATTCATATTCAGATTTGTTCCTCCTTGATGTTTTTGTTTTATGGTAGAATTATGTTGTTTTCTCAATTTTCTTTCTCTCTTATCTCTCTTTTTATCATGATTTCCTCTTGCTAAATTATCCAAGAAATTAACCGAATCCCCAAATGTATCATTCATTGCTGATGATGTTATATTGAGGTCTTTTTTCGTATTAGCAATTGCGCTATTATTCGCATTCGCATTTGCAGCAGGCAATTTCGCCTTTTGAAAATCTTTAACGCGCGCTATTAATTTTTTTTTAATATTATTCGAAGCTCCCATTGATAGTCCTGCTGGTTTTTCTTTTTTGGTTTTGTTATGTTTTGAACTTTTAATACCGCTTGTTCCAAGAAATAAAGGATTTACCTTAATTGTTTTCAAACTCATTGTTTATTATATTATGAAAAAAATAAATGAATAATTAAACGGACAACTATTAAAAATATATATATATATATGGAAAAAATTGAAAACTAAAACTAAAAACTAAAAATATAATAACACTAAATCATATCAACCATACTCAATCCAAGATGTCTCCACAACAAATCATTCTTAATTTCAGAAATTCTCGTCAAGAGCGACCGGAATGTAGCATATGCTATCAACCTATAAATAAAATGGCAATTGTCTGTAGTAGTCCATGTGATAAACTATTTCATGCAAGTTGCTTGGAAAAAATATTTGAACAAGAACAAGAAAAACAAGCAGAAGAAGTAGAAGAGACAACGCGTTTTTATTCAGAACATCGTTGCTGTTATTGCCGTCGTTATATCAATGTTAATGCTTATATCTTAAAAAAATTTGCGCATGAATTAATTGCCTTGAAAAATAGCCGTTGTTATTATGTAGATGAAGCATTTGAACAAGTTCTACATAATTTAAAAAAAGAATACAATATTGAAATTAAACATTCTGGGAAAAAATCTGACGAAGAGCAGGGGCAGGAAACATTATATGAAATTTATTTGCTTGTAAATATACTTAGAATTAAAACACCTAAACAATCAAAACACGCTGAATTCAAACGAACAAGAATTCCTCGCAAAAACCTTATCGTTCATCGTAACAACCATGGAAAGAGATAAATAAAAATACAATTCTCTAGTAAAAAATCAGAAAACGTAAAAAAACACGAATCTGGGTCTGGCGATCCGTTTTCGGTTTTGGACATTTATAAATGTCCATTTCGTGAAAGTGGCTACCCTCCTTTTTCTGAAAAAAAGTGAAAAAACGAGTTGAGACCATTATGCTCTCATTTCCGTTTTTCATATAATAGTTTGTGATGATAACTTTTTTTATAAAATTATATATTTTTTCGAAAAGTATTTAGGCATTTTTTTTGTAAGCCTTATATATACTTACTTATGCTTACAATTAAGGAGCAAAAAAATACGTTAGAATTTAACTGCGATATATGTGACTTTAAATGCTGTAAAAAAAGTAATTATGAAAAACATTTACTGACTCGTAAGCATAAAAATGCTTACAATTGCTTACATAATAATGAAAAAAATAAGTCAAAATTATATATTTGTATAAATTGTAAAAAAGAATATGTTTTTCGACAAAGTTTATACAACCACAAAAAAAAATGTATCATAAAAAGTGAAGATGAAAATACTATTATATCAGATAATAATTTAACACAAAATTCATCCGAAGTAATTCATTTAACCAACTTAGTAATGAAATTAATGAATTCCAACGAAGAATTACAAAAGCAAACCTTAGATATGCATAAGCAAATGATTGATGTATGTAAAACAAATAATACCACAATTAATAACAGCAACAGCAATAACAAGACCTTCAATATGCAAGTGTTTCTGAATGAGAAATGCAAGGATGCCATGAATATCATGGACTTTGTCAATTCGATGACACTAGAACTCTCGGATTTGGAAGATGTGGGCGAGCTCGGTTATGTAGAAGGCATTAGTAAAATCATGATAAGAAAACTCAATGAAATGGATGTCTATAAACGTCCGATTCATTGCAGCGACTACAAGCGAGAAGTCATGTATGTGCGCGATGATGATATATGGGAGAAAGAGAATAGCACTTATGACAAACTGCGGAAAGCCATAAAACATATTACGAAAAAGAATGGCGACCTGATGATTCCTTGGCGGGATCAAAATCCGCAATGTATGAATAACCGACATCGCTTGAATGATGTATATTTGCGCATAATGAATCAATCGATGGGCGGCAAAGGCGATTTTGTCGACAGCGAGAATAA
>Ga0209335_10000490_pt1 | contig 47879 bp, 27 predicted proteins | sample COG_09_FD_184753 | JGI IMG/M metagenome (GOLD analysis project Ga0209335, IMG submission 184753) | Pelagic Microbial community sample from North Sea - COGITO 998_met_09 (SPAdes) (version 2) | ecosystem: Environmental > Aquatic > Marine > Neritic zone/Coastal water | place: Helgoland, sampling...
ACGTCTAAGCACACGGGTAAAACTTCCTGCGGATCAAACCCCCCCCCGGCGACGTACAAATCCAACTTCCCAACCGAAATCCCCATCCCGTGCGCGCCTAAATCGCCCAACCCTAACACTCTCGACCCGTCCGTCACGACGACAATCTTCACGTCTCCTCGCCAGTTATACGTCATCGAGTGCATGTGCCCGACGTCGTCTTTGGTAAAGAACATCCCCCTCGCGCGTCGAAAGAAACGCGAATAGTTCAAACACGCCTCCCCAACCGTCGGAGTATAAATCACCGGCGCTAACTCCTCCACGTGCTCTTGCAACAATCGGTAAAACAACGTCTCGTTCCTATCTTTCAGCGCCTGCAAATGACGCCACCGCGCAATCTTCGGCGCGTTCGATTCTCGCATCACCACCTGTTGCTGCCAAATCTTCTCCGCTTGCTGCTCGATGGAGAAAAATCTCGGCGGCACTAACCCTCTCACGCCTAAGCGTTCCCGCTCCGAGTGGTTAAACCCGGTCCCTTTGTTATACACCGCGTTGTGCAATATCTCGCTTCCTCGGTGAATGTTCCCAGTCAAAACGACAATCTCGTCCACGCTCCGCTTCCGGCTTTGCCTCCCTAACCAGTCTCGTAAACTCTCGTGTTTGTTGTATTCCATCTGTTGCTCTCGCGTTCGAGGTGGAGACGTCGCGTCGTTGATGAAATCGTCCTTCGATGGGTCTTGCGCGTTCGATGGGAGTTCTTGCGGAAACACCGAGAAACCGTCGATGGCTTCGCTGGGCGGTTGCGCTTTAGAGGACGATGAAGTGGCGTCGAAGCCGTCGGCGGCGCTTGAATACCATCGTTTGTCTCCGAGGCGACGTAAAGGAATCGCCGAAAAGCGTCGGAGTGCCAAGCGCGTCGTCATTTTATGTATCCGAGAAGAAGAAGGGGAAGCGAGCGTTTTCTTTTGTGGATAACGGTCTCGTCCTGTCGAGTGAGACTACTTGAGATTTTGGACTAAATATGATCTTCAATTTACCATCATCTTATTACGTTACACATTTACTACCTACGTACTAACTAGACTTTGACGTCTACTCTCCTCCGGTTGCTAAGTCTTTCGCGGTGATTTGTCTCCGAAACACGTCCTCGCGGATGCTCCACAAACACTCTTTGTTTCGCCTGGTCGGCTCCGGCGGGACGGGAGGTTTTAGAAACGTGAGCGTCAACAACGCGCGACGACCGCTCGTGTTTTCACCGCCTTGGTGGAACGTACGCGCGTTGTATAGGACCGCGTCGCCTTTTTTCAAAAGCGCTTCGACTGCTCGTTTCGTTCGCAAGACGTCGAACTCTTTCTCGGTCCATTTGGTTTTCGGGAGTTGGTCGTGGGTCTGTTTGTCGTGAGAGTTTAAAACGAACAGAGTCGGACCCATGTCTTGCGTGACGTCTTGCAACGCGATGAAAACGGAATACAGGGTTTCGTGCGGGGCGTCGTAGGCGACGTCTGGGTGCAATACCTGTCGGTCGGCGCCTTTCTCCGTGGCGAGGACGGAGAGCTCAACTAACACCGCGTCCTCCGTGGCGTCCTCGACGAAGGAGAGGATGTTCCGTATGTTCCCTCCTTCTTCTTTGCACGCGAATTCTAACGCTTTTTTAACCCCAATGATTTTACCATCGCCACTGTCATCGCCGTTGTCGTCGCCCACTCCGAGCAACACGTCCGTCCTTCGCAACGCGTCGCCGTACGTCTCTTTACACTCGTCGCATATCGCGTTCAAGTCTGCTAAAATCTCGTCGCACGTCTCCTCCGGGACGACGGATTTCAAAAACACCAAACCGTGCGTCCGCAAGATATCCGCCGCTCTTTCCGCTTCCCGGAGTTTCATACTCTTCGTTATTGTTTCGTTTCCATTTTTCTCATCTCCGCGACGTTCTTCCACATCGACGACGCTCGTCGCGCTCAACGTTTTTTCCCTCGCCTCTTCGCTCACGAACGTTTCCACGCACTCTCGTTGCTTCCCAGATTCCAATCTCAAATACATCTCCAACGCCGCCGCGTCTGAAACGACGCCTCCTAACCCCTCGGTTTCCTCTTCGTCTTCCTCCTCGTCTTCTTCTTCTCTGAACGAGGCGTCCACCACCGCAGTCACGTGCTCGTTAATCTCTCGCCAAACTCTGAGCGTTTTCGTTCGTCTCCTTCCTCCCTCGCCGCTGAGGGGAATCCATTTTTTACTTCTCCTCAAACAAAGCTTTGACGTCGCAGAAGAAGAAGTTCTCGACAAACAAACCGACGACGACGACGACGATGCAAAAATCGTCGTCATGTTGTCAGAGAGAGCGAGAGAAATCGCACGCGTTTCGCGCGAACATGTCTCCTTTCTTCGGTGGTTGTTTGTGGATAAAATGGAGTTTTTTCTGTCGAGTAAAAAATTCAAATCACTCGACATTCTTGACGCTTACTTTACACGCATACGAATAAACGCGAATCGAGAAGAAGCCGAAGTCGTCGATCTGCTTCGACTCTTTCTCTCTGTGTGTGTGTGTGTGTCTACTCGTGGTCTCAAAATCTCTGAACGGTTCACCTGCAGAGCAAAGAGAGAAAGAAAGATGAATTTCGTGAATACATTCGTTTCGAATTTAGAACACCTGGACCAAACGGCGCAAACGATATCGAAAGAAACGGACGGAGATTTGAAAGAAACCATCGCGAAAAACTTACCATTCGTGACGAACAAAGTCATACAGGAAATAACCGCGAGAGGTTTTATCAGCGGCGGCGGGAGAAACGACGACGAGGACGAGAGGAAGAGGAGAGAAAATCTCGAGGATGATGCGAAACGGTTGGAGAGTGCAGAGGAGATTTTGAGAGCGCTTAATAATGCCATCGATGAGGACGACGACGCGCCTCGTTTACCTCATCTTTCTCCTCTCGAAGACGGAGAGGACGGAGACGCAATACATCGACGGGAAAGTTTGCGTCGTCAAACGGAGCTTCTTTTGCCGGCGCTGCGCGTGCTCGAGGCGGACGTGGAAACGCTTCAATCCCGAGCGAACGAGAGGAAGTTTCGAGAGGAAGAGGAGGCGAAGAAACGCATGGAAGCGAGGCAACACGAGATGCAGGAATCGATGCGATTAGAGCGGTTGTTGGAACGAGAGAGAAATGCGCGAATGGAGTTGGAGAGGTTCGAGGAGGAGCGGGTGATGGCCATGAAGAACGACCAAGGCGAGTGCGAGAAGACGACGAGGGAGTGTCGATTGGCCAAAGAGGAGAGAAGGAAGGAGAGCGAAAAGGCGGAGAGGGAGAAAAAAATGGCGGAGAAGGAAGTGGAGGAGATTGAAAGGAGAATAGCGGAAGCAGAGGAACGGTTGAGAATTGAGAGAAGTCGCCTGACGTCCGTGTCTGTGTCGACGAGGACAGTCGCCGCCGAGGCTACCGAAGAAGAAGAAAACGCGGAGGAGAGAGAGCGCAGGCGCCAACTCAACCGTCTCGTCGAGGAGGCGAAACGCGAGTTGAAACTTTTAGACGAACAAATATACGAACAAAACCAAAACAAGGCGCGGTATCGCGAAAACTCGGTCGATTATCGAGCGGAAATGCAACGTCGACTACGTTCGTTGGACGAACAGTTACAATTTCGAAGGATGAAGTTAGCAGGGCTGGAGTCGCAAAAATCCGACGCGGAGAGAGAGTTGGCGAGGTGTAAAAATGAGAACAACAGCAACGCCGCCTCGCATCGCGCGAGCGTTTTAGACGAATTCAACGTCCATCCAACAGGAGGAGGAGAGAGAGGTGAAAAAGGAACGCAACGACGACGCACCGCCGCGGCGGCAGCCCCGCGCCGAAACGAAGGAACTCTCATCGACGACAACGACGACGACGATAGAAAAGCGCTCAAGAAAGGCAATACCACCCGTCGTCAGAAACTCGACGCGTCAATCTCCCTCGCTCTCCGCCTCCTCCGAGATTCGCCTTCTATCCGCGGTCTCTTCGTCCTCGTCTTTGCGTTCGTCCACGTCTACGTGTTCGTTTCCTCGGCGAAGCACGCTTTGCACAACGACCCGAACCATCGCGAAGGGAAGGAGCACCATTAACATTGGAAAAGACTATCGTCTACTTTTTCAGAGATTGGAATATGAACTGCGGGATGAGACGATGAAGTAGAGCCGGGATTGATGTGCTGCGATGATGACTTTCGCTCGCGAAGGAAATTTTTTCTTCACATCTTCACGAAACACTCAACTCACGAAAGAAGAGCTTTTTCTGCACAAATTTCAGAGCGTGATGCGGAGGCGAAAAAAAGGCGTCGACGACGACGCGAAAACGACGACGACGACGAAGAAGGTTTCATCGAAGTCCTCGTCGTCGAACAAAAGCTCAACCTCGGGGTCGAAAGCGAGGAAACGAAAAGACCTCGTCGCGATTGGAAACATTCTTAAATGTCTGTTTCTTTTCGCCGGCATTTTACTCGGCCTCTCGATGGTTGGGGTGAAGAGGCAACGAGAAGAACGACAACAACAAAGAGTAACGACATCTTCTTTTCCCCCGGAAGAACAGATGAAGGAGCTGGAAAAAGCGAGAGAGATGTTGAGAGCGAACTACGTCCAAGCGTACGATGCAATCGAGAACGAATTCAACGTTTTTTCCAACCAGAAAATGTTGGATGTGTACGCGGATATGTTTTCGGAGTCTCTCGGGGAAGAAGCGCGAGCGGCGATTTGGGAGCGAGCGACGGAGAAGTTTTACTCGAGAGCTGAATATAGCAGCGCGGACGGCGAACGAGCGAGGAGGCAAAGAGAGGCGCACGGGACGTTCGTGCCGGAGGTGAGCGCGAAGAAAGAGTTCGCCGCGGACGATCCGAAGCGGTTCAAGCGCTTGGTGGAGTTAGTGAGAGATAAGATGGAGAACGGGGCACCACCGAAAGAAGGAGAACAGAAGGGAGAGAAAGATGTGGAAGTTACGATGAGAGCAGAAACGAAGAAAGCGGCGAGAAGCGCGGCGCTGACGGCGTTTGTGTTTGAAGTTTTACAGACGCTTCAAGAGGAAGGATCGAGTTATTTCGCCGAAAAAGCGCCTGATTTTGATCACGTTTAGGATACTCAATATAGTTACTAGCTCATTAATGCACACCGTAGTACTAGCAAATTTAGCTTATTTTAGCCTTGATAGAATCTGTGCTTCCATACCAGTGCTCAAACGCGCCGAGCGCGACGGTAATTGCCTTCAGTCGTCCCGCAACGTCCAAGGAAAACGCTTCCGATTTGGTCATCGAAGGTGTTTTGCCTACGGTTCCGGTCGCGTCGTTCGCTTTTTTCTTCCGAAACGCGACGCCAATGGATTGCCTCGGCGGTAAAGCGCTGGACGCTTGGCAAGACGTTCCCCAGTGCACGACGTCGCCGGACCATCCCAGAACCCGGCCACCTTCTACCGGTGCTAAAGCGACGGCTTTTTCAATCGGGAAGTCCGGTTTCGATTTATGGCTGCCGTTCTTGGAAGCGTTTCGCTCGTGATCGTGCTCTTTTGGAAGTACGTAGATACATCCGTTATCCACGTCTACATCGTTGAGTGGAAGCCAAAGCGAAAGCGCGTCGTCATCGCGCGCGTAGTCGCGGTGCGGCTGTCCAAAATTCTGCCCGACGTATTTCTTATTTCCGTTTTCGCTCTTCTTTTTTTCCAGGATCGACGCTGGTTTTTCCAACGCGTACGCCGCAAATGACGGTTCCAAAACAACTTCTTCGTGATCGTACACTTCTTCCGCAATCGTCCATAGTTTCAAGACAATCTCCCAGGCGACATCGGTAACGAACGCCAGCGTCGCCGGGTATCCTTTCCGTTTCAAAGTTTCCACCACGCGGCTAAATTTTATCAACAACTCTTTCTCCTCTTCTTTGGACGCCGTGACATTTGCCGAATTCTTCGGCGAAGCGTATCCCAACAAGTGCACGTCATTTTGAAAGAGACTCCAATCGTGGGTAGATTTGATTCTATCTTGTACCGCGGCGATGCGTTCGCGAGTGAAATACGACGCGCACTGCGCCGGTGACTCCGAAAGGCGTTCCCATCGGGCGGCTACATCTTCGTCCACCGCCACTTCTTGCTTCTCCGTTGTATTGTCGTTGTCATCATCATCTCCAAAGAGACTAAACGCCGCATTGGAAGTGTCCAGATTCTTTCTCGCGTGCGATGCGTTGTTTTGATGCGCATTTTTATCTTCGAAACCATCGTCTTCGTTCTCCGCGAATGCAACGGTGAAGCTCTCCATCTTTTCCACCTCGGCGCTAGTATTACCACCTACGTTCCAAGCGCCTGGAACCCGGTCAATGCTATCTATAACGAAGGGTAAATTCTCTAATTTCGTCTCTTTCGAAGCGCGCATAAGCAGTTCGGATCCGCAATTGAAAAGTAACAAGTCCGTGCTTTTAACGCTATATCGCTTGAAAAAGGCGTCGACCTTTTTGGTATTCTCTTCTTCCTCTAAACCGCTCTGTTTACGTCTTTTGGCCGCACGAGATGCGTCTTCTTCTACTGCTACTTCTACTTCTACTTCTACATCCTCCTCTGCGTTCGCTTCAATCGAGGGATCGACGCACCGCACAATGTTTGGTCCTAACCACGTCGGTTCGAGAATGTTTGCGTGCGGCAGCGTCTTCGCGTTCGCGACGGCCACAACCGGTATCGTCAAGCCTTCCAAGTTTACGTACTTTTCGACCGGGTACTGCGCTCCGTCGCTCACGAGAATGACGTCGCACTTGAAGTCTCGAGTTTCCGCGTCCGACGAATATTCATTCATTGGAAGAAGCATTTTAACTTCTACTCCAGGCTGTTTCGAGGAAAACTTGAAATGCTTCTCCGCAAACTCCACCACGCGATTATCGTTTTCTACAACCACGCACTCTAACTCGTTCGGAGGATATCGTCGAGCGAGAAAGGTCGGCAACGACCCGTCGCGCAAACCAAAAATCAAAACAGTCGTCGGCGAAGACGACGACGACAGCGAGACGGATGAATTAAGAGATTTTTTGTGTTTTCTTTCCCTGGCCATGTGCACGGCGGACGCGAACATCGCGTCCTTCCACGCATCCAAAGCGCACCCCAAAACCTCCTCTGGATTCACTTCGCCTTCCACCTTTCCATTCGACCCTCTCCAACTGCCCCGAATTAACGCCCTCGCGACGTCGCGACCATCCGCTCCTCCTCCTTCTTCCTCCAACGCCACGTCCACCACGGCTAAATCCTCCTCTCCTTTCTCCTCCTCTCCTAACGTAAAGTCCACCACCTTCACCTGCCACAAAACCTCTCCCCTCTTCTCGTCCACGCCACTCGGCGCCAACAAACTCACGCACTCGCACAAAACATCCAACGGCCAATCCCCTTCCCCATCGTCGGTATCGTCCATCATCGCACTAACTCTCGGCAACTCGTTCGTGCGCATCCCGGACTCCGCGTGCACGTACGCGCACGTACCCGTCTCCTCGTCGCGAATCACTTCGAATCCAACACTTTCGAGCACACTCTGACCAACGTTCGCGAGTTCTGCCAGGAGTAACAACGCTCCATCCGCTAAACGCAACGCGTCCGCATTATCCCCGCCTTCATCTTCTTCTTCGATCGGTTCCAACGTGAGCGCGTTTCTTCGCACAGACTGAACGATTCCAAGCAAAGGCAACACGCAGTTCGCTCGAACGATATCGATGGCCCATGGAATGCTATTAGTATTGTCTAAATCGTCGTCGTCATCAGAATCGTCGTTTTGTGTTGCAGTCGTCGTGAAACCGTCTTCTCCTCGACCACCGTTCCCTTTTCCGCTTCTTCTTCTTGAGAGTTCGAGCATCGATTCGACGGCGTCGATTTTCCCGGCGAGCGAAGTTGACGACGACGAGCACGTCAGACGACGGAGCAAAGCGCGGATTTGTGAAATCGAGGAAGATGAGGAGAGAAGTGTGTTCTCAGCGCGATCATTACGAGGAGGTTGAGAAGGAGGAGGCATTATTCTGCGCAAAAAGCGATTTCTTGTGTGGCCAATTGGAGTGACAACGCTTCGTTATAATGCTGCTACATATCCTAAATATACGCTTTTGCTACATCCGCTTTTTTTCAGGCTTTTCGCGAGGCGGATAAGGCGAAGAAGACGTCGTACTCTTTGGCCTCCTCGTGAGAAGAAGAGGAGGAAGAAGAAGAAAACGGTGGTTGGAGGACGTCGACGGTCCACGTCCCTCGCAGGTCGTCTTCGGCGAGCGTGCCGAGGAGTTTGCACGTGGCTGAAAGTCTCGCGCATTTCGTTTTGGTCGCGGTTAAGGAGGCGAGGCATTGCATCGCGCGCAATGATGCGATGTTTTCGTTTGCTTTTTGGTCCTCGGCGTCGTCGGCGGCGGCGGTAGCTTCGTTCTTCTTGTTGTTCATCTTCTTTTGCAAACTTTCGATTTGCTGCGATAACATTTCAATCAACGGTTGGAGTTGACCGTGCGCCAGACGGAGTAAGATTTCCGCCGGGCGTTTCTCGTAGCCACGAACGTGCTTCTCGTAGTCGTCCCAAAATAAAGGCACCGGGTCTAAGTTAGCTTGGAAGTGCGCGAAACGTTGGAAAAAACGCGCCTCCGCGGTGGCGAGCGTGAAAGTACGTTTGGGCATTTTGATGAGCCCGACTTTTTCGAGCGCGACGAGGACGCATTGCGCGGCGTTACTTCGCACTCGAAATATATTAGCTTCGAGATATGTATCCATAGACTTCTTGGTGACTTCCTCGGTGTTACAGTTGAAGGCTTCGTAGATGTATTGGTCGGCATTGAGCGCGTGTACGACTAAATTGTCCATGTACCAATACACCGACGCCAACTCGTAGCTTTTATACAGCTCGCATTGGAAACCAACTTTTAAGATGTCAAACTGCGCGTCGGCGACGATGCGCGAGGCCCAAAGCTGGAAAGCTCTGGCGCAAAATTCATGCACTTTCTCCTCGTCGATGGCATCGTTTCCGTTCTTTATGTTCTTTTTCAAAAATAAGGAAGCGACGCCGAGCGCGTCCACGTGCGAACACGCGACTTGCAAATGCGAAAGCTCGTCGAGACACCGGCGAAGCTTCCGCCGCCTTCGCGATGGAGACGCAAAATAGGCGCGCGAAAGGAACGAACACGACCGCTGACACTCGTCTTTAAACGTCGCTAAGATTTCAATGGGATCGCCGTCTGTTTGTGCGCCAGTATCTTCGCACGTCACCGTGACGGCATTGTAATTGCCTTTTTTTATTTCACTCGCGACGTATTCAAACGGTGCTCTTTGAAACGAGCTCAACTTCTGCTCAGAATCGTCTACTCTCACTTTCTCTGGGACTTGCGCGAAAACAGATCGCAAGCATAAATCTACCGAGTCGACGCCTAAGTGAGAATCTGTCGAGCCGCCAACGGTGGAGACGTACGCGGCGACGCTTCGCGACAACGCCAGGAAGTCTCGATCGGTAATATCGCGACATTTACGGAAGAAATCGTCCGAGGATAACTCCAAATGCGTTCTTGTCGTCGTTGCCGCGGCTGAATCGTATAAACGTTCAATTACTACGTCTAATTCGTCCAATAACTTCAAGTAATACTCGTACGATTGCTTCAAGGTGAACAACTCGACGACGCGAGGCGGCGAGTTGCCGAGCGCGTGCGCGCACGCCGAAGCGTCAAACATCGCGTGTTCTTCATCATCTTTAGTATCATCACCATCACCACCACCATTAATCTCTCCTCTGTTGCTATTACTATCACTATTCGTACTACTAATACCTTTTATATCCTCTTCTTCGAGAATACGTCTCGCGGTTGCTCTGGCCTCCTCGAAATCTCTCTTAATCCTCTTTCCGTTTTCCTCGGTCGGCACGTCGGCGATCCGTTTGAACGCGCGATACAACGCGAACCTCAAACATATCCTCCGATATAACTCAGAGTCCCCATACGCGTCCTTCCCTTCCTTCAACACTTCTTCGTACTTCGCGACACACGCGTCTCCGTCCAAAACGTCCGCCGCTGTCACCCCCGCGCCGCTCTCTTTCCTCTGCATCCACTCCGGCAAAGGCACTTTCAACCCGTAATCGTGCGGATTGAAATCCTCCTCTTCAAAAATATCTCCTATTTCCACCATCTTCTTTATCAATCCAACGAACGGTAAGGTTGTCGTCATCAGCGCCTCGAACGCCCTCATCGGCCACGCGTGCGAAGACGACAGCGACAACGACGACAACTTCTTCAACGCCTCCTCTTTCAAATACAAGCACGAAAACACCGTCGGCGGCAACGCGTTCCCCACGTGCCAGGAATTTTCTCTCGCGATTAACATATCCACGACGACTTTCATCTCCTTCGATGATGTCAGCGCGGCGATGATATCATCGTCTCTTTTTAGTAACCGTACTCCTCGAACATCCTCGTTCTCGTCCTCCTCTTTTAAGGACGACGTTTCACCAAAACCACCGCCGCCGGTCACGCACCCGCAGTCCATCTTCGGATCCATGATTTCCACCGCCGACATCGCCTCGAACAAACCGAACGACTTTTGGTGGATCAGTTCTCCCGATCGCATTTGAAGCGAGCATTCGAGCAAGAGCGGTTCCAAGTCCACCCAGGAAGAATTTTTGCCGCTTTCCTTCTCGTCGCGAAGCTTCTTCTTTACCAATTCTTCTTCCTCTTCTTCTCGTTCCATTTCACCGCAAAGTTTGATTCGTGTCGCGCTCGTTCGTGTCTCTCACGAACGCGTTTTCAGTTGCTCTCAAAAAACACTCCTAAGGGCCTCACTCTCTCTCTTTCTCTCTCTCTCTCTGTTTTCTTTCTCCGCGAAAAAGAGTCAAAGTCAGCGCTCTGTATTACTCCCCATGATGAGTCGTTTCTGCCTCTTTTGGTCTTTTTTTGTGACGCACTTCCACGTAAAAATTCGCAACAACTTTCGCGCACACTTTAGTAAAAGAATTTATCATGGTACGTCTCTACTCGCGCGCAGGAGCATCCCTCGCGGGGTCTCTCCGTGTTGTCACGCAAAAATTCGCGAAAGAAGAATCTCGCTCTCGTTCGAATCGAGAGAGAAAGAGGAGAACGCTCGTTCGCAAAGAAGGCAGAGGCGGCTTATAAGGGCCCCCGTTCTCTCTTTTTCTCTCTTTGGAAATGCTGCGCTCACAACACGCACTGGGAAAACGACGCGCAAAAATGATGACGTTTCGCTCCGCTCCCGTCTCCCGTCGCGAAGGTGGAACGCGAACGGAACGCGCGGATTTGGATGAAACGCGTAATGTTTTTGCACGCGAACGACGTTCGTTCGCCGGCGGTGGTGTTGTTTGGGTGGTGGTGGACAGCGCGCGCTGATGACGGCTTTTTTTCTTTTCGCTCCCGTTTTGGGGCTTCTCTCTCTTTCCTCTGTCCAAGCAAATACTAACCAAAGCGTCTTGTTTTCTCTCTCTCTTTCATATGTTCATACGATGAATTATAATAAACAGCCGAAAGACACGTCCGAAGAAGACGCCTTGGTCACCGACCCGTCCAAAAAGACGAAGAAAGCGTTTAAAAAGTTCTCCTACCGCGGCGTCGACCTCGAACAACTCCTCGAATTGAAAACGGACAAATTGGTCGAACTCTTTTGCGCTCGCCAAAGACGTCGATTCCGCAGAGGTCTCGGCCGCAAACCGTTGGCGTTGGTGAAGAAGCTCCGCAAGGCGAAGAGAGAGGTGCAAGGGATGGACAAGCCAGAAACGATCAGAACGCATTTGAGAAACATGATCATCGTGCCGGAGATGATTGGCGCCATCGTCGGCGTGTATAACGGGAAAGTGTTCAACACGGTTGAAATCAAGCCGGAGATGGTGGGCACTTATTTAGCGGAGTATGCCATCACGTACAAGCCGATTTCGCACGGCAGAGCAGGTATTGGTGGCGAGAAGTTTGTTCCGTTGAAGTAATTTTAAACGATATATATACGCGTAGTATGTGTAGCTTTTACGCATCCTCCTTTCGTCGCTTCACTTTTCGACTGCTCCAGGAAAACAACACACAATTAATTGTCTTACATTTCTTTTCTCAACTTCAATTTGCGCGCGCTATTTTCTCCGCACTCGATACTGTTCAGAGCACTGAACGACACCCCAGCATGTCATCTTCAGCGGCAGCAGCACACCCTGCGGTCTTCGTCTCCTCTCGAGGAAGAAGAACAACAACAAAAACAACGAGAAGAAATGCTTTTGGGAAGTCGCTCGTGTCGTCGTCGTCATCACGTTCGGAGGATTCTTCGCGAACGACGACCACGGAAACGACACCGTTCAAAGACCTCGAACGATCGCTGGAAGCTTTAGCGGAAGCGACGAAAGGCGCGGAAAGCAGAGGTTGGCGCAAAGTGGACGATTCGTGGGTGTTTGATCCGACGAAAGAAGGCGTCTTTAACTTTGGGGGGAGCGAAAAGGAGGAAGAGGAGGAGGAGGAAGCCGTGGCGGAAGAGTCGTCGTCTGTGTCGTCTTCGTTCTCGAAGTCGAAGAAGAAACCAACGTGCGTGTGCCATTTCATCGGCGGTGCGTTCGTGGGTGCGTCTCCTCAGCTCACGTATCGCGTTTTTCTGGAAAAGCTCGCCGCGCGATCCTCGTGCGTCGTCGTCGCGACGCCGTACGAGCTGAGTTTCGACCACTTGCGAGTGGTGGACGATTGCCAGTTTAAGTTCGATCGCGCGTTTGCAAAGTTGGACGCGGATTTACAGACGTTACCGGTAGTTTCGATCGGGCACTCGATGGGCGCGCACGTTCACGCGTTGATTAATTCTCGGTACGAGTTGAATCGAGAGGCGTTGGTGTTGATTTCGTACAACAACAAACCGGCGACGGACGCGGTGCCGTTGTTTGCGGAGGTTTTTGTGCCTGGTTTATCCGCGATATCGCCGGTGTTGCAGCCGTTAGCGGCATCGCCGTTGAGAGAAAGTTTGAGGGACGTCGATAGGAACGTGAGAAGTTTCGCGCCGGAAGCGGTGAAGGAGTTGTTGACCGTGGTGGATCAGTTGGAGCCGTTGTTGTTGGACGTGAGCAACGGGAGGAAGGAGTTCCAGCCGACGCCGGAGGAGGCGAAGGAGTTGATTAAAAAATATTATTCCGGACCGAACACGTTGTTGATTAAGTTTCGGGACGATACGATCGACGAGACGGCGGTTTTAGCCGCGGTCTTGACGGAAGTGAATAGCGGCGGTAGAAGTAGTAGCGGAAGTAGTAGCGGCAGCAACGAAAGTAGTAGCGAAACCGGCGGCGCGAACGGAGTGGCTGATTTCAGCGTCAAAACGCAACCCGGCGATCACATCTCCCCGCTCTGGCAGCCGTTACCGACTGAAATTCTCCCCGAGTCTATCGTCGATTCCGCCAACATCGCCTTCGACGCGTCGACGACCCTTTTCGATTCGTTCGGCATTCGCAAAGACGATCCGAGTCCTCTCGGCGCTTTGAGAGGTTTGTTCGACGACGTCAGGGAGACCGTCTTACCCGGCAGCGGCGCCGCCACCGCCGAAGACGGGAGCCAGAGGAAAGTGCAAGAGTTGGAGAATCTGGACGGGTTAGTCCGCGAAATCGATGGGTTTTTGAGACGGTCGAGGACTTAGAGAGAGAGAAGACTGGTGTCTCGTAAAACTTGAAACTAAAGTAGATATCAAATGCACACCTCTTTTATCCACCCTCACTTCTTTTTGGCGGAGCGTTCGTTTTTTGACAGAAATCAAACGCCCTCCTCCTCCTCCTTTTCCTCCTCTTCCTCCTCCTCTGTGGCGAGATGATGATGCGCGTTCGTCTCGGCGCGATGCTCCGTCCTTCGTCGTCATCTTCTTCTTCCCCAAAAGGGCAACACCTTTCGCCGCTTCCCCAAAAGGGAAAGAAGAAGAAGAAAAGGAAGTTTACCAAGACGAGGACGACGAGGGCGTCTCTCCAGGAGCTTCACAATGGCGAAGAAGAAATCGTCCTGGCGGTTTTGAAATACTTTTCCGCCGGCGGCATCGGATGTTTTGCGAGCCATTGCTTATCGGTGCCTTTGGACGTCATTAAAACGAAAGTACAATTAAATCCGGAGTTGAAATCGAATGCGAGCGCGAGGGAACTGGCGCGAAAAATCGTCAAAGACGAAGGCGCGAGAGCGTTAACTCGAGGATTAGGGGCCACATTTTTTGGATATTTGATACAGGGTGGGTGTAAATATGGCGGCTTTGAAACGTTGAAACGATATTATTTTCACGGCGGAGGGAATATCGCGCAGTTGGTGTTGGCGGCGATGGTAGCGGAGGCGGTCGGTAGCTTCGCGTTGGTACCGTTTGAAAGAGCGAGAGTGAAGATTGTGGAGAGCGAGACGTACGCGCGGGAGAAGAGTTTGTTCGCAGCGGTTGGCGAAGAATTTGACGCTTTTCTAGAGGACATAGCGGAGAGTTTGTTGCCGGTGTATTTGAAAATGATCCCGTACACTGCGGTGCAATTGGTGTCGTACGACGTCCTCGTGAATGGGTTCGTAAAGGGGACGCTGGGAGTATACGGAGGAGAAGAAGGGGACGGAGAGTTGTTTTTTGCGTTGAGATTGATGTCAGCGATTGCAGCGGGGGTACTCGCAACGGTAGCATCTCAGCCCGGGGATACGATTATGACGCGACGATATTGTAAAGAAGACGAGGAAGAAAAAGAGTGCGAAGCGTTTGTTGACGACGACAACTCGGTTTCTGGTTTGTTCGTAGGCTTGAGACAAAGAATACCAATGACTGTTCTCATCGTCGTCACTCAACTCATCACGGTAGACTATGTCAAAGAATCTTTGGGAGTTTAAAGAAAAAGTTCGCTCGGCGCGGGGAGAAGGCATAATAAAGAATCCAAAGTCGTTTTAGATATGTATGTGACATTAGACTTTAGATAGCATTAAAAACTAATCGATGTGTTCTAGTATAATAACAATAGTAGTAGTAGTAGTAGTAGTAGTAGTAGCGTGTAGTATGTACAGCAAAGAGTGGCCTAAACCACCACGTCCAACCCGCTTAAATCGTCGTGTTGCAGCTCCAATTCTTTCTGACTCATCTGACTCCCGTGTTCCCATTCCTCCTCTTGAATCGCGTCGAAATATTCCAACCATTCCTTCCCAGTTAACACCTCGGTCGGGTGCTCCTCGGTTCTCCCCAAAAGCGCCTGCGCCGCGGCCACCGCCTCTTTATCTCTTCTCAACGGCACCTTGTTCGTAATTTTCGCTCCTCCCGCCGTCGTCGTCGCGACTTCGCTCCCGATACCGCTATTCGTCCTCAACAAATCATTCACCAACCCTAACTGAATCATCGCGCTGATACTATCCGTGTTAATCCACGTCTTGACGATCAAATCGTCCTCGAATTCCATCACCGCCGTCCCTGTCCACTTCGCTTTTCTCTCCCCTAAACTCGCCACGAAGCTTAACTGCACGGCCACTTTACACCCTTGCTCGATCATATCGTCGATGTACATCTTAATCGTCGGTAACGCTTGCCTCAAAGCGTTCACCCCGTTGCAGTACGATTCCACGCCTGGTTTTGGGTTCGGATTCGATGGATCGATCAAGATGTGCTCCGGGTGGATGTACTCCGAGCACGCGTGATCGCGGGAAATCTGCTCCGGTTGGTTCCACACTCGTCTGTACAGTTTACGAATTTGCGTCTTGTGCAAAGTGACAGTCTTCACCGCCGGTTTCTTCTTCTTACTCCAGAAGAAGACGTTCGTCAAGGTGGCGACAACCGTGGCAAGCGCGGTGGTCTTGAAAAGACCGCGTATTCCACTCTTCCTCTCGTCTTTGACCACGGGCGGCATCTCTCTCGTGTGAGCTGACTGAAATTGAATAAAAGTTGTGTTTCGTGCGTCTCGGAAGTGCGGATTTTCGCACGCGAGAGGAAAAACCGAGAAGAGAACAACCGCGATGGACGAGTTGAAAAAAGACGACGAGCGCGATGCGATGCGTGTGCGCGTATGTATTCGTTTTGTGTTATCATTAGTATTAGTATTATTAACCTACGGTGTGAAGACTCGGCACTTTGAAGGCTCCGCCGCCGACGTTTTTTAAGTGGCGAAAGTGCGCTCGCAAAGCGGCCCAAAACGTCGGGTAAACGACGTATTCCAATCCTCGTTTTTTGCACACGTCCATGACGAGCGGCGCTAATTGCGGGTAGTGGACGTGGCAAACGCCAGGGAAGAGGTGGTGGATGACTTGGTAGTTTAATCCGCCGGAGAAGTGGGTCCAGAATTTGCTCCCGTGCGCGAAATCCGCCGAGGAGGCGAGTTGCGCTTCCGCCCAAGATTTGTTCGAGCTAATGACGCCAGTTTTTTCGTCCACTTTGAAAAATTCCACGTCTGGAGTGACGTGAGCGACTTGGAACATGAACGCGAGGAGCCATCCGGTGGTGAATTCAGTCAGCGTCCACAACGCGAAGAGCTTCGCGTACGAGTCGTTGTGCGGGGAGTACTTGAAGGGCAAGTAGAGGTAGTAAAACGCCCAGACGGCTTTGGATCCCCAAAACTCGACGGCTTCTCGTCGTTCGAATTTCGGGACCGTGACCCATCCGATTTTATTGTTCTTTCTCGCGGAGAAGTCGTCGAAAAAGCACGATTTAAACGACAACAATCCGTACATGAGCGCTAAATACACGTGTTGCGCCTTGTGGAAAAACGCGTGCGGTTGCATGTAATTCACTCGTCTCACGTCGTTCTTCTCGTCGCATCGAATGTCTGGATCGATATCTTCTACGTTCGTGAACGCGTGATGTCCAACCACGTGTTGCTGTTTCCACATGAACGAACTCGCGCCGACGATGTCCAACGTCAACTGCATCGCGTGCAAAACTTTCTTATTCTTCGAATACGCCCCGTGATTGGCGTCGTGCTGAATAGACACCCCAACTTCAGCTTTACACACTCCGTGCAACACCGCAAACACGCACGCCAACGGGAAAAACGCCACGTTTGCGCTAAAAAACGATAAGTAATGAAACAAAACGACTCCGGATAAAATCGCGACCGACTTTGCCCACATTTCCGGATGTTCTCTCGGGTCTAACGCGTTCTCTTTAAAGTATTTCTCCGCCGCTCGTTTGCACTCGTAATGAAACTCGTCCTCTTCGCCGTTCGATCTGTACTTTGGTGCTTTCATTTCAGATTTTGACTTCTGTTTGTTTTCCTTCGTCGACGTCGTCGTCGTCGAAATCGAAGTCGTTCTTCTCCTCGCTCCGCGTTCGTCTTCTTCCTCCTTTTCCTCATCACCCACCACGTCTCCGACATAAAATTTCTCCAGCACCTTCCTCGCTTTCAGCGGATGGTAGGACTCAAAGAGCGCCGTGCACTCCCCGCCCGCGTTGACGTGAATCATGTTCCCCCCGGGATGTTTCGGGACGAATTTCGTCACGTCGTACGCGCGATCGTGGACGACGACCCAACAATCGTTCGAGCGATTGTGTTTCGCGACGTCATCTCGGGTGAACGATTTTTTGTTCGAATCGTCGTTTTTCGTCTCGTTTGACTTCTTCTTCGCGAAGGAAGGGAACGATCTGCTCGAGTTTTGTTTTCTCTCGGTCGTCGTGGTCGTCGTCGTCGTCGTCATCGCAGCTAGAAGCGGAGTTAGATCTCGTCTCTTTTTTGTTCGTCGTTCGCGGCCTCGGTCGTCGTCTGATGATGATGATGACGATGGAAATATACCTTTACAGGGAGAGAGAGAGAATTTCTGCGGTCTCGAGAGAACGAACGAAAGAGATCTCTCTTCTGTTTCGGAGTACGAAAGAAGCACTCAGAGCTTCAAATGTGAGTAGGACGTACGCACTTAAACCCTAAATTTTAAGAAAGAAAAGGGTACTCTCCCTTACTCTCTCAGTAGTCAAAGCGTTCTTTTTGTCAGACAAAAGCTTGAACAAACGAACAAACACACGCGGTGGCTTTTGTCGCGCCACACTCTTTGTTGAGATCATCCAGAGCGTGAGAGGTGAATTTGCACCGAAGACGACGACGAGCGGTTAAAAGTGTTCGCCCACTCTCTCTCTCTGTTCGGTCGTCGGACGCGAGTTGCTCAACGATTTACTCCGCACACAAACGCACGCGAATAAAGAAGAATTACCACATGGCCCCGTTGTTGCAAAAACCATCATCATCGCTCGAACGAGGCAAGCATCTCTTCCTCCTCTTCCTCTCGACGAGAGCGAGGACTTCGAACGCGAGCAGCAATACCACCACGTTCAGAGCAGCGTTTTCGTCGTCTCTGTTTTCAACGGCGGCGACAGAAAAAGCGCAAAACGAAGAAGGCGGTGGTGGTGAAAAGGAGGACGTGTTTCACCTCCTCGCGGGGAAACTGCCGCAGCCGATGTACCGAGCGACGGTGGTAAACGACGACGGAACGACGACGCCGATCTCGGACGTGCGCTCTGCCGTTCAGTGGGCGAAAGAAGCTATGGGAGGAAAGAAGAAGTTCGACCAGACGGTGGAGATGTCCATTCGGTTAGGGGTGAATCCGAAACGGTCGGACATGATTGTTCGAGGGACGTGCAACTTACCGAACGGGACGGGGAAAAAATTTTACGTGTTGGCGTTCGCGGAGAACGAGGAGGATCGGGAGATGGCGAGACAGGCCGGGGCAGACGCGGTTGGAGGTGAAGAGTTGATTGAACAAATTAAGAGCGGGAAGTTTGAGGATTTGAATAAAGTGAACGTGTGCGTGGCGACGCCGGGGATCGTGCCGAAACTGAAAAGTTCCGGCTTGGCGAGGACGCTCGGGCCGAAAGGGTTGATGCCGAATCCGAAAGTTGGAACGTTAACCGCGGAGGTTGGGAAGGCGGTGAGAGATGCGAAGAGTGGAGGGAGAGTGGAGTACAGAGCGGAGAAGAATTCGATCGTGCACGCTGGGATTGGGAAGACGAGTTTTGAGGAGGACGCCATCGTAGAAAACGCGTCGTGTTTGATGGCGAGCGTTTTGCAAAACAGACCGAAAGGGAAAGGCGCGCCAGCGATATCGAATTATATTAAGAGGGTATATTTGAGCACGACAATGAGTGAAGGGAGTCGAAGAATAGACCCGAAAGAGTTGATGAAATTAGCGGAGGAGTATAATCAGAGGAATACATCGATGTCGTCGTCGCCGGGGGCGTAGTAACTCGTTGAACGCGGACGACGTCGAGTAAAGTTAGAAGAGAATAGCGAAAATTAGAGGTGATGATTCTGTGTAACGTGTATGTATGTGTATGTATGTGCGCGTATGCTCTTATCTTATTATATACGCCTTTATTACTAAAACATCCGGCTAATTTTTATATATGTGCGAAAAAGAACGGTGGGCGCAAACGACTTTGTTGCGACTCGCCGCACGTCGCGGCTTCATCGTCGTCCTCGTCGTGTACTCTCTTCTCGAGTGCTTCGCGCTCTGATTCGATATATTCCTCTCCTCCTCATTTCTTACTCTACATTCTCTCTTTCTCTCTTTCTCTCCCTCTAAACAAACAATCAATATTTTATTATTACTAAATACAGCTTTCTTTCTCTTCAAATTCTGATAAGACGGTTTCCTTTCTCTCTCGATCTCTCCAACTCTCTTCCTCTCGTTCTCCACCCCCCACTTTCTCTCTCTCTCTCTCTCTCTCTTTCCCACTCTCTCTCTTTCCCACTCTCTCCGTTTTTCTATTAGTTGTTTGCAATGTTCGTCGAAAGCCAGTCCAAACCTTCGTACAAGCCTTCGCCCGAAGTCGCGCACGTAGATTGAATGAACCAGTGTCTTTGTCTCAACGAGTGTAATCCGAGTTTGTCCGTAATTTCAGCCGCAGTCATCGCGTTCGGCAAATCTTGCTTGTTCGCAAAGACCAACAACACCGCGTCGCGGAGTTCGTCTTCGTTGAGCATGCGGTGAAGTTCATCTCTCGCCTCGGAAATACGGTCGCGATCGTTACTATCCACGACGAAGATCAAGCCTTGCGTGTTTTGGAAGTAGTGTCTCCACAACGGACGAATTTTGTCTTGTCCTCCGACATCCCACACCGTGAACGAAATGTTCTTGTATTCGACCGTTTCGACGTTGAAACCTGTATCGTTTTCAGTGGTTCGGTAAGATCGTGGTGAGTTGTTATATTGAACGCAAGATAGTAAAAATAAGTTTTTTTTTTGACTTGCAACTCCCTCCTCTCTGTTTTTGGTCGTTTTCGGTCGCTCAAAGTCGAAAGAAAACGAGTGGACGAGAGCTTTTGGTTTCTCGTTCGCCCGCTCGATCCCAATTTTAGCGCAAAGTAGTAAAAGACAAAAAAACGAGGGGAAAAGAACCCGTTCGTAAAGACGCGAAGGAGGAAAACCGAAAACGTACCGATGGTCGGAATCGTCGTCACGATTTCTCCGAGCTTAAGTTTGTATAAGATGGTGGTTTTACCGGCGGCATCGAGACCAACCTGTGTGTGTGTGTTCCGCGTTTAGAGTAAAAAAAGAGAGATGAGAGCGTCAGTGCTAAAATCGACTCGAAAAACGTCTCTCGTAAAAGTGAACCAAAATTTTTAGGCGAAAGAGGGACTCCTCCGTGCTGCACGCGCTTTGAAAACGAACCGACGAGATTCGCGGTTGGTTCCACGTCTTTCCCGCGAGAATCAATTCGATCGAACGATGCGTTCATATTGCGCGCATGTAAACGCGTCTCATTCTCCCACGCGCGCGCTTCGCATCCAAGCGCGGCACGTTGAGGAGGAACACAACGCGCGCGTAAAAATCATCGCGATTCAAAAATCTCTCCTCTCTCTCGCTGCTCTTTCGCCCACAAAAACGAAAGAGCGAACGAATTCGCGCGGTAGAGAAAAAATGAAAGAGAAAGAAAGAAACCGCTAAACAAACGACCGAAAAACCAGAACGTCTCCCAAACGCACCATCAAAATGCGCATTTCCTTCTTCGAAAAGAGGCGCTGGAACAATTTCGCGAACGTGATGCCCATGGTGTTTTAAATATATAGAGAGTGTAAGAGAGCGTGTGTGTTTTGTGATGATTGATGAGGCGAAGAGGCGATCTCTGCTTCTTTTCTCTCTCGTTGGTTTTTTTGTCCTCTTTTGCTTCTTTTTCAGTCGATTTTTTGGTCCACTTTTGCTCTCCAAAGAAGAATAAAAATCTCTTGGATAAATCGCCATTAGTAGTAGTAATAACAGAGAGCGATCAAGTCGAGCTCACTATTCGTTGAGCTATCGGTGTCGTTGTTGTTGTCCTGGAGTCATCCTCTCGTTGTCATTCAATCTGAAAGACGCATTTTTCGACGATATTCGGAGTGCAAACGTAAATCTCGCAAAAGGAGAAAATTCAGTTAAAAGCGAGACGACCCAGAGATGAGAGGAAGAGGAAGAAGCGGCGGAAAGTCGCGGAAGAAGACGCTTCTTTTTCTCCTTTTTCTGGCGTCTGTGTCGTCGTCTGTATTCGTCTCCGGTCGTCCGTATTCTTCTTACGACGAGAAAGAAGACGTCGTTGACCTCTTTCCCGATTTTGAGAGGAATGAACGAGATCTCATCTTCGCTGGAAAAACAAAGAAAACAGACGATGACGACGGTGGTGTTCTTTGGACGCAGAAAACGAGTCGGTTGCGAGAGAAATCGATGGCGTTTCCTCCCGGGAATATCATTTTCTCAGACGAGGAAAAGGAGACGGCGAGTAATACTAACGCTACGCCTTTGGAACGCGCGGCGGGGTATTTTAAGTTGAATCGAACGACGCACGACGCGCACATGTTTTACATGTTCTTTGAACACCGAGGAGGAGGAGAAGCGAGTAAAGGAGGTAGAAAAGGAGGCGAAGAGAAAGTTCCGGTCGTACTTTGGATGACGGGAGGCCCGGGTTGCTCCTCTGAGCTCGCCGCGTTCGCGGAAAATGGACCGTTCGAAGTGATTGAAAACAAAGACGAAAATTCGGAGGATAAATACGTTTTGAAAGAAACGAAATACGGATGGGATACGGTCGGTCATCTGCTCTACGTCGATCAGCCGGTAAACACTGGGTTTAGCTGGACGTCGGATAACACGGACGAGGCTCGCGATGAAGAGACGGTTTCCAACGATATCTTTGAGTTTCTTCAAGACTTTTTCCTCTCCAGGCCGGAATTGGCGGATAATCCGTTATTTATCACCGGCGAGAGTTACGCGGGACATTACGTTCCGGCGGTCGCTCACAGAGCTTTCGTCGCGTCGAAGAACGACGAAGGGAGCGTGAATTTGAATTTGAAAGGCTTCGCAATTGGAAACGGTTTAACCGATCCGGAAATTCAATACGCCGCGTACGCGAAGTATTCCGTTGGAGTTGGAATCGTGACAGCGTTACAAGGCGAGGATGTGAACGCGAAATATTTAGAGACGTGCGAGAAGAAAGCGAAAAAATGTAACAACGAGAACGGTAAGAGATACTCCAACGCGACGGTATCGAAAAAGTGCATCGAAGCCGTGGAGTACTGTCAGAACATTCCAAACGCGTTGCTGCAGATTGCGGCTGAGAACAAAGGCGGGAAGCCGATTAACGTGTACGACATTCGAAAAGAATGCGTGGGCGATTTATGTTACGATTTCTCGCCAATCGGGAAATTTCTGAATCAAAAATCGACTCGAGAGGCGCTCGGCGTCGGCAATCGCAAGTGGGAGACGTGCAATATGGAGGTTCACGAGAAGATGATGGGGGACTGGATGAGAGATTACGAACCGCTCATTCCGGAAATGTTGGAAAACGGCGTGCGAGGGATGATTTACGCCGGCGAAAGCGATTTTATTTGTAATTTCGCCGGCAATTTAGATTGGACGCGAAAAATGGAGTGGAGCGGCAGAGAAGAGTTTGCGAAGAAGTTTTCGTCGCCATTCGTTATCGACGAAGAAGAAGGATGGACGGGTGGAGAAGTCATAGAAAACGACGACGGACGATTCTCGTTCGTGAAAGTGAGCCAGGCCGGGCACATGGTTCCTTTGGATCAACCAAGAGTAGCCCAGGAGATGCTCCGAAGATTTGTAAACGAGGAAAACATTGCAACCGGGGGAGAAGGAGGAACCGGGGGAGAAGGAGGAGGAAAAGGCAAGGTTTGAGAGAGAGAAGTAGGAGCCCGAGACTCACTTCGATGGAATTTTTTTTGCTGTAATTTTACATAGATACACTCAATACACGATACAGAAAACGCATCAATCACGCCGCGCTACTACGAGTTGGACGTTTTCTCCGTCGCAGATTCCTCCATGATTTTCTGTAAATACTTCCCGTGCTCTTCGATGGCCGTTTGTAACTTTCGCTGTTTCAAGAGTTGTTCGTGCAGTTGTTTTTGCATCTCGATTTGTCTGAGCAGCACGGCCGAGACGTCTTCGGGCAACTTCGCGCCGCCGCCAACGCCGCCTAAAGCTGATTTCATCATCATCGGCGCCTTCAACGGCGACGAGATGTGAGGAAGAGCCGCCGTGAAGACGTCCTCGTCGTCTGTGTCGTTGTTATTCTTAAAATTGTCGTCTCTGGGAACGTCGTTGGTAAGGATCAACTTTTTATTCACAGCCGCGAGCTTTGCCAATTCCGCTGAGGTATTTACATCCTCGTCCGGGAATCGCAAACCTTTATCCCTCTTTCTCTTTGCCGAAACAGCCATTCGCGCGGCTTTGATGTGTCTGCGTTTCTCTTCCTCATCCAGTGGCGGTACTCCTAACATGATGGTACCATCGCTATTATCTCCTCCTGGCGTACTGTTTCTATTGCCGGTGTTGTTCTCGGTACCTTCAGGACTACTACTAGTATTTTTATTCGCGGTGGCGTTTGGAGGCGAAGTAGTCGCCCCGGGTCGTTGATTGTTCATAATCGAGGCGACTTTCGCTATGACCTTCTCCTCGTTGGCGATTATCGGAGGCAGCCCGACAAACGTGGACGTCAAAAAACTCCTCTCCCCGATGCTCAACGCCTTCGATCGCGCGTTGGACGTCGCTTTGCTCATTTGCTGCTCTTGTAATCTGTACTTTTGCAAGTGTGATTTCACGTGCTGAATAGTCACCCCTTGCACTCGCATCAGCTCGACGACGCCTTTCGGCGTGGCGATATCCAAACCGCCGAGCGTTTTCACCGATCTCAAAAACCGCGCGTGAAGCTCCGGCGTCCACCGCAATCGACACCGATCTGAATCCGCGTTATTGTTGTTGTTGTTATTATTATTGGTATTACTAGTGCTACTCTTCCCGTTGTTGTTGTTGTTGTTGTTGTTATTACTCGCCGCTTTCGTCGTCGTCGTCTCCGGCGGCGTCGTCGTCTGAATCGTTTTCTTCTTACTCGTACTGCTCGCCGCGTTTTTCTTCTTCTTCTTCTCCGCCGAGGACGCCGTTGCCACATCTCTCCCTCTCTTCACGCCGGATTTCCCTCCTGTCGTTTTTATCGCCTCCGTCTTCCACGCCGCGCCTTTCCCCACCCCCCAAGCTTGATCCGCGTTTTGATTTTCGTTCTCCTCCTCGTCTTCGTCGTCTTCGACTCGCAAAAACCCATCCAACCAATCCAAATCCCCGGGCACATCGACGTCGAAATCGAACGTCGACATCCCGTTGTTGTTCGATTGGTTTTGGTTGTTCTTCTTCGCACCACTCCTCTCCTTGGCGTTCTCTCTCGATCCGATTTTGTTGTTATTATTATTGTTATTCGTATTCGAGGAAGGCCAGAGCGACGCGTTCATCGGCGTCGGTGGTTCTTCCTCCTCCTCTTCGTCTTCATGATGATGGTTTCCCAGGGAAAACATGCGAGTTTTCTGTTTTCCTCGTACACGAGAGAAAGGAATATTCCGTCTTCCGTGTGGTGGTTAATTCCTCGCGGTAATGGCAGAGAGAAAGAGCAAAGGAGAGAAACTTCCGTCGGTAAAGAGTGTTCGCTTGCGCGCGCGCGCTCTCTCTCGTCTCTTTCTCTCTCTCTCTCTCTCTCTTTTCTCGCGTTGAAGCGCGCGCGTTTCTGAGCAGCAAAGTGGCGCTCTCTGAAAACCTCTCGCAGATTCATCAGAATTGCGGGAAAGAGGGAAACGAGACACACTCCTGATGAGAGAGAAAGACTTCGAGAGAGAGCACGCAGAGCCAAAAAAAAAAAACAAGAGAGAGGAGAGAGAGAGAGAGAGAAACAGAAGCAAAGAGCAAAAACAAAAAAGAGAGAGAGCTTTTTTTTCTTTTTCAGGGGGGTTCGCTTCTCTCTTTGCTCTCGTGTTTCTTTCGATTTTTTTTCTCTCGCGATGCGAGTCTTCTGCGGTCGTCAAACATTCAAACGCGCCATTCTTTTCGCACGACGCTTGTTTTTAGCACATCACACCTTTCTCTCTCTGAAAGTCTCTCTATCGGTCTCTCTCAGTCTCTCGGTGTCGTCGCTCAGAAGAACAAATTTTAGCGTTTGGGAGTTTTGAGAGACAGACAGAAGAGCGTGTGAACGCATTCCGAGAGCGAGCGCGAGAGACGACGATATACATGATTTCCTCCTCGAAGAAACAACAACAACAACAACCTCCTCATCATCATCATCATCATCCAACGACGACAACAACACCAAACGCTTCAAAGAATTCGTACTTTCGATTCACGAAAACAGATCTAGAAACGACCGAGCGAGAGTTACTCCTGCAGTGCGAAGAGACGAAACGAGGGAACGAAATAAACGCGATACGAGCCGTCGTGGCTGGTGGCGAGAGAGAGGCGATTCGGTCCGCGTTGTCCCTCGTTGGTGGTTTTGGTGATGTCGTCGGGAGGACGACCGCCGCCGAAGGTCGAGCACGTCGAGACGACGGAGACGATGACGATGGAAGAGGAGGAAAAGGAAACGAGGAGGACGACGAGGAGTCGTTTTTAGCCAGGGAAGGTCGGATGGTTTTGAAGATGGCGAGGCAAAAAGAAAACATGGACCAGTTTACGTTTTCGAGGACGACGACGAGGAGAGAAGAAGAAGAAGAAGAAAACGAAGAAAACGAAATTGAAAAGAGAGAAGAGAGGACGGAGAAGTTGACGGAGATGAACACGGAGAGCGCGAAGAGGACGTTTGAACTCGAATCGAGAGGATGGGAGACGGAAGAGACGGTGGTCGCGGAGGAGGAGGAAGGCGAGGGCGACGGCGCGGGAAAAGCGCGAGAAGAGGAAGAGATGGAAGAGCGACGAACAGTGTTCGAGGAAAAAGAAGACGGAGGAGAAGAAGAAATAAGAGGCGCAGAAGACGAGGAAGAAGATAGGACGCAGAAGTACGGCGGGACGCCGACGCAAACGCAAACGAATAATAATGAGTACAACAATAACAGCGTCGGACAGTCGAGGAACGATTTGTTTCGAGCGAGCGGGATCGCCGGAGGCGAGACGGTTGATCCGCAAGGAACGCAACGCGTAGAGCCGAGTTTTGCGGAAGAGGAAGAGGAAGGTGGAGAAGAAAGAGCGACGGAACCGGTGCCCGTGACGACGATTGCGGCGACGCAGGACGATTTAGAAGAAGAAGAAGAAGAAAAAGAAGAAGTAGTAGTAGTAGTAGAAGAAGAAGAAAAAGAAGAAGAGGAGGAATCTGAGGATGACGAAGAGATAGAAATTGTAGGCACGCAAGTCATCGCGTCCGAGGACGAAGAAGAAAAAGAAGAAGAAAAAGACAAGGAAGAAGACACGCAGCAACGCGCACGCGATGCGGCACATGACGTCATAGAAGATACCGCCGCGGAAGCCGCGCTAGATGTAGCATTAGAAGACGACGAAGAAGGTGCTGGTGCACCAATTCTGGCCACGCCGGCGGATGCGCCACCGGCGAAAAATAAACAACCGCCGCCGCTTCCGCCGAGACGTGGAAACGCAGGCTCCGTTATTCCCGCCACGGAACTTTCCGTGGGAACGCAGAACGTTTCCGCCACGGCTCCGTCCGGAAACGCGCACGTGGCGACGGTTAAAGTCGTCGCCTCAGCCGCTGAAAACGCGCTGAGGAAACAAATGGAAACGAGAAAGAAACAAGCGTTTGGGATTGAAAGCGTAGCGCCGCAGTCTTTAAATCCAAACTCCAGCGACGTGGAAATGCAAACAGAACGAAGTAAAGGAGATAGAAAAGAAGAACAAGAAGAAGGTGATGGTGACGATTATAAGAACGACGACGACGAACAAAAACATAACCAGTCGCCGGATCTCGCTGAATATTACTCGCAACGCGTCAACGAGACAGACCAAGAGGACGAAATCGAAGAGGACGACGACGACGAGGAGGAGGAGGACGAAATCGTGTATCGATCGCAACTGACGCAACAAGACGACGAAGGTGGTGTGCTGCATCGACCAAAGAACGTAAAGTTCTCCATGCCTGTCATACTCGGCGATGGTGAAATGTCTTCGTCCGAGGAGGAGGAAGAGGAAGAGGACGATGATGATTGCAGAAATGCGAGAGATGGGAAAGAGGACGAAGGAGAAGACTTTGACGATTTGGAGGACGACGACGATGAAGAATTTGGAGAGGAAGACAAGGAGGACGAAGAACCGCGCGGAAGAAAGAGGACGAGTGAGATTTCTTCACACGCTATGCGCGCGTCAAAGAGGAAAAGGAAACCGAAAAAGTTCTTTGACGACACGCAAAGACAAGAAGAAGACGTCGATATCGAGGAAGAAGAAGAAGAAGAAGAAGAAGAAGAAGCGCCTCAGCCACCACCGTTTGTGCCGCGAGGTACAACTCAAATAAGAAGAAGCGCGAGAGCAGCAACGACGACGACGCAAAAGACATCGCCTCCAGCTTCTACTTCTCTCACCAAAAAGAAGAAAGCAGCGCCGCCGCCGCCGGCGAGCAAAACGCCGACGTCGACGGCGACGTTCTCGTCCGCGTCAAAAGGGCAAACGTGGTCGAACTACCTCTCTGGATGTCCGAAGTGCCGCTACAGTTCGTGCAACGCGTGTAGGCCAATGCACGTTCGAGCCATCGACGGAGACGAAAGCGCGCAACAACGCGTGATTAAATGGAACGAAAGACGCGAGGAAAAAGTAGCGAGCGCCTCGAGGTCGTTAGGTCAAAAAGCAAAGGCATCAAACGTCCGAATGCGACGAACTTCGTCCGTCCACGCCGCCGCTAGGACCATAAGTATGTCCTTGACGCCGATAAAACAAACATCTACCGCGACAAAATCGAGGAAATCAGCGACGGATAAACGACGGAAATCGACCCAAAGCGTACAACAAAGTCGGCGACGAAATTCCGTCGAAGACTCGGCGGAGAAGAGGAAATCAATCACCGGTGGTGGTGGTGGTGGAAAGACCACCGCTCTTTTTTCCGGATTATCCTTCATGATTACGAGCATGCCAAGCTCGCGCGTGATGAACGAAATGCGCGCTTCTATTACCGAAAATGGTGGCCGCTTATTCGATAGCATTCCGAAGTTCAGCTCGAGCAAACGCGTTCCGGCGCGCAAGCAAATTGTCGTCCTCCCGACGATGAACAACAACAGCGAAAAAAGGAAAGAAACCGCGAAGTGCTTATACGCGCGAGCAATTGGTGCGAGATTACGTTCGGTCCGATGGGTCCGCGAATCCTTGCAAAAGAACAGAATTATGGAAAACGACGGTCAAAACGCGACGCAACCGACAAAGTTGAACTTTCAAGGCACGTCGTTTCTTTTACTCGGGAACACGTTTTTCCAAGACGAGTTTTCAAACTTGATGCTCCACGCCGGCGCAAACACGGTGATGACGTGCGGGAAAATGACCAAGAAAGCGTTGAACCAAGCATTAAAACGAGCGCAAGAGGAGCAAAACGAGATACACGCCGTCGTTATTCAATCGAGCGAAAAATTGAGTCGCGAAATTAAAAGCGCGCTGAGCGAATCTAGGAAAATAGTCGTCCGACACGATTGGTTGACTGAATCGTTACAGCGAGGCGAAATTCTGGAATTTCTGGAGTACGAGGTGCACTTATAACCTCTCTCGTCTCTCCTTCTCTCTCTCTTTCCTTTTCTACAATATATAGTACGTATTTATTCATATTTGTAACAACAACAACAACAACAAAAAGAACTATTGGTTATTCTCGATGTTCAAAGAAATGTCCAACGCGACCACTGAATGCGTCAACTGTCCGCTCGAAATAAACGTCACCCCGGTCGCGCCAATCCCACCTATTGTCTCTAAAGTTACGTTCCCACTCGCCTCTGTTTCTACTCCAAACTTATTCAGCATCCCCGCCGCATCTCGCATATCCTCCATCGACATGTTATCCAACATCACTCTCTGCACGCGACTCGTGTCCGTCCCGGCGTCCTCCAACAAACCGCACACTTCCCTAACCTCCTCCATCGTCCTCGTCTCCAACTCAATCATCACACCTTCGTACTTCTCTCCACCTTCAATCAAAAACGTCGTGCTCGACGCCAACGCGTTCTTAATCCCTCTCGCCGCCGCCACGTGATTATCTTTAATCATGACCATATCGAACAATCCCATCCGATGGTTCTCGCCGCCGCCAATCAACACCGCCCACTTATCGATCACCCGCAGTCCCGGCACCGTTTTCCTCGTCTCTAATATCCTCGCCGGTTTCGCCGCTTCGCTCATCTTTTTCGTCAGCGTCGCGATCCCGCTCATGCGTTGCATAAAATTCAACACCACGCGTTCCGCGCGTAAAATCCCTCTCGCCGACCCTCTGAGGTAACAGAAAATCTCCCCTCTCTCGATTTCCTCGCCGTCTCGTTTTTGCCAGAACGCCTCGATGTCCTCGTCCACGATGGATAAAATCTCGTTCGCTAAGTGTTCCCCGGCTAAAACGCCGTCCGCTTTCGCCAGTAACGTCGCCGTCGCGCGTAAATCTTCCGGGATGGTCGATAACGACGAGACGTCGCCGACGTTTGCGACGTCTTCCTCCAACGCGATGCGGACGACGTTTTGGACGGTTTGCGTCGGATGGTAAGGGAGAGCGACGGTCGGTGGCGTCGACGCGAGGAGCGCGAGGCATTTTTCGTACGCCAGGTGTTCACCCGCCGCCGCTGCCGCTGCCCTCGTCGTCGTCGTCGTCGTCGTCATCGCGCTCGAACGACGGGGAAAATTGGTGATGGTTTTGCGCGGAGAACGAGCGGCGGAAGGCGCAGTCGCAGTCGCCGAAGCGGCACCGCAGGCGGTGGAAGAGGTCAAGTGGTAACCTCTCGTCGTCGTCGTCCCCGCGAAGCACGCGGAGGACATTTAGTATTATATATATATATTCGCGCGCGCGCGTGAAACAGAGGCTTGAAGTGTGGTGTTACAGATACTTTCGTCCTATTAGTGTTATATGTGTACGTTGTATTTATACATCTGTCTCTCTCTCTCTTGCGCATTGAACGCTCGCAAAATCGCACGATTTAACAGCTGAACAGATCCTCGCATGCCTCTCCGTCGTCCAACCACGCTTGCACGGCGTCGTAGATTTTTGATTCGTACTCCGCGGCGGCGGCTTCGCACTTTTGTTCTTTATCGGAAAAACGGTCCTCGGCGGCTCGGCACGCGGCGACGAAATCTCGCCTCGCGGCGGCGGCAAAATCCGGGTCGTTCATCGCAACCGCGAGCTTAGAGGCTCCGTATTCGCAAAACACGCAGAGCGAGGTTGGAGGAGAGGCGGAGGAGGAAGCAGAAGAAGGATGAAACCAAGAAGACGCGAAGAATCTGCGGCCAGAGGCAAACGCCGCCTCTCGCGCGCGCCGAACCGTCCTTCTCAAAGCATCGAAAACGGTAGCATCATCATCCGCGCACAGGTTCAACTTCTCGCACACGAACTCGTCCGTCTCTTCTTCGTGCGTCTTCACGTACTCGATCGCTCTCTTCGCGTACGTTTTCCCGAGCGCTTCGCACTCGGCGATTTTTTTATCATCCTCCTCCCCTGCATCGTCAGGGAAAACCCGTTGGCACATCTCGTCCACGACTTTATAGAGTCTCGCTCGGAACTCTTTCGAGCGGACTTTCTCGGTCGCGTTGTGCAAGAAGGATAAGCACTCCTCGCATTTGTTCTCGTTCTTCTTGCGATTATTATTCTCAAAGGTGGTATCCTCTTCTTCGAGAGTAAAAGTAGGAGGCACCGTCTTCCCCAAAATGCTTTCGCCAACTGTTTTCCTTTCGTCCTCCTCTTTCCTCCCGCGCTCAAAGTTTTTGCTCCCGATTTTCCCACCGAAATCTAAAACAGGAGCATTTCGACCTTCAAAATCTGCCGCCGTTACCATCGACACTCCCACCGAAGTAAACGCGAGAGCGAGGATGCGCAACACGGAGGAGAGGCTGAGGAAAAGGAGGGAAAAACGAGCCATTTTTGTACGTAAAAGCAGATTTTGCGTAAAAAAGAATGAAGCAAAAAAGAAGGAAAAAATAAAAAAGGAGGGGAAGAGTGTGTGATGATGATGTGACGACGACGACGAGAGCGCTTGTTCTCGTTCACACACACACATATATATACACATAACGCGTGAAGTGTGCGTCATCGCGTTTTATGTTTTGTTACGCGCGCGCCGAGGATGATGAACGCGCACAAAAAGCGTATTTGCATTCAGACATGCGAGAGAGAGAGAGAGAAAAAAAGACGTTTTTTCTTTGTGTCAGTCGATGCTTCAAAAAAAAAGAATGTCGAACGACAAAAGCAACGGCAGCGCGACGAGCAGCAGCAGCGAGGACTCTCTGGCCAAAGAGATGACCGAATCGCTCCTGGAGAGGAAGAAAGAAGGAAAAGAAGAAGAAGAAGAAGAGAGCGAGAAAAAGAAAAAGGAGGAGGAAGCGCGGACGACGGTGCAGACGACGACGGGGAAAATTGAAACGAGCAACATTCCGTTCGGCGCGAGACGGTTGGTGAAGCGACGAAAAGTGGTGAACGATGGAGCGGGAACTTTTGTGCGCGGAGACGGGGATGCGGCGAAGAACAACGAGAAAACGAACTCCGCGGAGGAGTGCGAACACCCGGCGTTTATGTTTGGGATTTGCGTGCACTGCGGGCAAAGAGCGACGACGGTAAAAAATGATGGAGGAGGAGGAGGAGGAGACGAAGAAAAAAAAGAGGAGCGCGGCGGCGCGAACGCGGAAACAGCCGTGCGATACTTACACGAAGGGTTAACCGTTTCCGATAAGCTCTTGAGGGAGGCGAAGAACGAGGAGAGAATGGCGACGTTGAATCAAGGGAAGCTTTTCTTGGTGTTGGATTTGGACCACACGTTGTTGAACTCCTGTCGGTTCGACGAGTTGAACGACGAAGAGAGAGAGTCGTTGGATAGGAAAGTGGAGAAGAGGGAGGAGGAGGACGAGTTGAGGAGTAAGTTGCTCGGGTTAGTTGGTGGTGGAGATGCGGGTGGAGGAAGGCGGCCTCGGTTTCCGGATTTGTATTGTTTGAGTCACTTTTCGACGTATACGAAGCTTCGACCGTACGTGTTTGAATTTTTGGAAGAAGCGTCGAAGATATGCAGGATGCACGTGTACACGATGGGGGATAAGAATTACGCGCACGAGATGGCGTCGTTGATTGATCCGGAAGGGAAATATTTCCACGGAAGGATTATAGGTAATAGCGATTCTACGTGTTCAAAGACGAAGGATTTAGATATAGTTTTAGGCGGGGACGATTGTACGATGATCGTGGACGATACGAGCCGGGTGTGGCCGAGACACGCGAGGAATCTCATACGCGTGGATAGATACCACTTCTTTCGGAAATCGGCTACGAGTTTTAGGGAAATGGAGAAGTCGAGCGTCATGGAGAGAGGTTTGGACGAAGGCGAGGCGGAGGAGGAAGGCGCGCCGGCGAAACACAGAGAAGTTTTGAAAGACGTCTTGGCGGTGTTGACGGTTGCGCATAGAATGATGGCGTTTAGCGATGGTAGTGGTCATCGAGAAAAGAAAGATCATAAAGACGTGCGAGAAGTATTTGAACGTAACGGCATGGCGAGTGAAGGCGAAAATGGTGGTAATGTTGAGAGTGTTGATCCAGCGTCCTCTTTACTCCTTCTGAAAGGGTGCGTCATTTTACCGAGCGGCATTACGCCGTCGAACGACGAAAGACCAGATCGACACCCGCTTTTACTCGTAGCCGTGGGACTAGGAGCGACCATTGCGACGGCGATGAACGACAACGTCACGCACGTACTAGCGAGAGCGGATAATACGGAGAAAGTAAAATGGGGAAGAAAACGAGGGTTGTTCATCGTCAACGGAAACTGGTTGAGGGAGTGCGCGATGCAAAACGCGAAACTCGACGAGCATAATTTTGCGACGCTATAGAAAAATTTTTCATTTCATTCAATGATTTTCAACGCATAAGACGCTAGTTAACTGTCGCGTTCGACCATTTACCGGTATCACTACCACCACCTAGATATTGCGAGTTCAAATATCGATTCTTCCAACATTCGCACTTCTCGTGAGCGAACCGACAACCTCTCCTACACAACGGTCCAGGTCTCGCCAACTTGTGCGGCTTGAAAGGTGGCTTCTGACAATACTCCTTCTCGCCTTTCGAAAGTTTCCTGCACACGTCGTTGCGATTGTTCAGAATGCGTTCGTGTATGACGTCTTTCCACATCCACAGCACTTCCGTGTACGCGGGTTGTTCGTTTCGTACCATCGCGTTATGGTTGATCGCGCCGAGTAAAAGCTCCGCAAACTGTCTAAAAATCGTCGTCGTGAGTTTATTCGGACGATAGACGATAAAACCGACGTTTCTTTCCTCGAACGTTTTGTTCACTCTTCTGAATTTAGCCTCTCGATACGTGATCGATGTTTCGTAAAATTCGCGCAAATCATAACCGAGATGATTGCCTCCTTGGTTACGAGCCGGGTCGACGATGTGCATGAAATCGTATCCATTCTTCGGCACCGGCTCTGCGCTACTCTCCTTTCTCCTTTGCCTTTTAATGATATTACTATTGCTATCGCTATCGCTACTACCACTACCACTATTACTATTGCTTTTTACCTTCCCAGTCTCGACTTCTAGATCCGATGGAAACCTTCCTTCTAATTCTTCGAACATCTCCCCAACGTAATCGCCGCACGAGCAAGTATCGCCGTCGGCGAAAATCGTTCTCGCGTACGGCGCTCCCGCTAAAGAAACAATCTTCTTCAAGAAAAATATCAGCGGTAAATTCGTATTCGTCGCTTTTCCACCGCTCGACTTTCGTTTAGCCACGCTCTTCTCGACTTGCTTCACCGACTTCTCGTCCACCAACACGTCTGCCAACCCTTCGTAAAACACAACCTCGTCGAAAGGATTCCCGAGCATGTATTTCTTTCTGGAATTGATCGGCGAAATCCATCCCCCACCGTCCGTCACGCCGACGGTATCCCAGCCTTCCTTCTCCACTTTTTCTCTCGTCTCCACCAACTTGCTCATCCAACTCTCGTACAAACTGCGATCGGTATACAAACAAAATCGAACTCGTTTACTCAACTTAGATTTCGAGTGCGCTTTCAATCGACTGGCGACCATCGCCGCTCGATCGATAAACCGAGTATTCCCAGTTGCCATGTACACCACGCCCAAAGAATCCGCACCACCTACGGCGTGCACTCTCTTCCACTCCTCCGCGTCACCTTTAAACGTCTCGATTTCCTTCTCAATTCCATCGAACATCTTCAACGCGTCCGTATCCTCTCTCCGCGTGTATATCTTCGGTCGCTTCCATCCGTTCTCTTCCACGAGCGTTTTCCTAATTTCCGCGGTGATATCCCGCGTTCTCGTTTCCATGTTCTCCGGGAACCACGGCATCTCATCCGTTCCTGTCGACGATTTCGTCGTCGCGGCTTCTTCTTCCTCCTCCTCCTCTTCGTCCTCTTCTTCTTCTCCTTCTTCTTTTCGTTGCAAACTCTTCTCCTCTTCGCGGCTTCCACGCTCGCCGTCGCCGTCCCGGAGAGCAAACGTCGTCGTCGAAGAAAAAGAAGAAGACGACGACGGCGACATCAGCGGCAAACTCGAGCGCTGTTTCGTCGTCCACGCGAGGCGCGAGAGCGCGAACAAAAGCGCGAACAAAACGACGAGACCAAGATTTCGCCGTTTCATTCCGCCTCCTTAAACGCCCTTCACGAGCACGTTTTAGACGCGTCCTTTGAAGGTGACGACGCGATACTATCAACCGGTGCGCGACGAAAAGTAAACCCTAATGAGCGCTTCGCTCCTCCGTCGTCGCTTTATTACGCGCACATTCTATCGCTCGCGCGTGCGAAAATCTTCATTCAAAATGGAGGAAGAGGAAGCTCCCTCGTCGAGGAGGAGGAATAAATCAACGACGCGGACGACGAAGAGAAGACACCTCGCGTTCGCGTTCCTCTTCGGCGTCGTGTTCGCCTCGTGTTTCCGACGGTGGTGGTGGTATCATCACCCCTCGACGCGATCCTCGCCCTTCTTTTTCCCCTCGTCGTCTGCACGCAGAAAAGCAGCCGACGGTCTGCGCGTTAAAAGTCGTTGGAAGAAACCGCAAGGAAGAGTGAACGAGGAGGACGATTTCGACCGCGGTGAACGAGGCGACAAAAGCGGCGAGAAAGAAGAGGAAAAGGCGTTTCTTCGTGATGGTGACAATTTTGCCTGCGCGTGGTCGCCCTCTGAATCGTTTTCGTGGGTCTCGAAGGAGCACGAGGACGTGGACTCGCTCGAGACGCACGAGTTGCTCGAATTATCTCTGCGCAGCGCGAGAGCGGCGGCGTATTTATTCGCGAAGGCGAGTTGGCCGGCGGCGATGCGATTGAAAAGAGCGACTTTTGATCGAGGGAAACGGGTAGGGTTGTGGATGGCGAGGTTTGTGATGCATTCGTCGTCGTGGCGGGGGAAGTATTACGAGGATGAAGACGCCGCCGAAGCGGGAGGCGACGGGGCGGCGCGGGCCTCCTACGCGCGGCGCGGGAGTTTTGTTTCCTTAGCGCGAAAAGGCATCGCGTGTGTTCTATTGTTTTCGTTTGTGCGCAACGGCGCGCTGGTCGCGCGGAAGGTTTTGGTGAGACGGTTTGGGGCGAAGTGGATGATGGTTCGCGCGGCGGTGGAACGGAAACGTTTTGTAATCGAGGAACGCGCGTGGAAGAGTTGGAGGAAAGCGGAGAGAGCGGCAAGGAGGAAAGTGTGGGAACCGTTGGCGAGGTGGACGAGAAGGATGCGACGGTTGAAGGTGTTCTGGACCCAAGCGGTTCCTAGAGCTATCGCGGAGTCGGGAGGGAAATTTCGGAAGAGGACGGTGAGGTTTCTTGGTTTTTTGGGGAAGGTGGTGCCGCACGCGATTTTCTTTTATTGCGCCAAGGTGGTCGTAACGCGAGCGGTGCCAACCGTGTTGAGGGTTTCAGTGTTGAGGACGAGGTATTGTTTCGCGAGCGTTGGGTTTTTATATCCAATTTTTATGACGTTGACGGCGTTAGAAGGTGATAGATTGGAGGAGGCAGAGAACGACGAATACGACGCCGGTGACGGAGAAAACGCAGATGCGAAAGCGAAGGAGCAGGAGGAGGAGATTGAGAAATGGGCCAGATATTGGGTTGCGATTGGCCCTTTAGCGCTTTTAGCGGACGTGCCTTTTCTATCCACCAGCGTTAGTTTGTTTTGGCCGTCTTGGCTGGAGATGTGCTGCGTCTTTGTTCTTTGGCTAGAGATGCCGCTCATGAATGGGGCGTATTTCACCGTAGATACGGTGTTTGCGCCGATGTATAAAAGGTTTGCGTCGGCGCGAAGACGAAGGAGGAGGGAGAAGAAAAGGAGAGGGGAGATGAACATGAAGAGTAGCGGTAGCGCTTCGAGTCTTTCGATGATGATGGCTTCGGCGCTGCGTTCGGACGTAGACGAAGAAACGGACGCCGACTATGCGGAAGAGGATGGCGTATTCTACGAAGACGACGACGATAGATCTGAAGATAGCATCGATCATGAAAGTCGCGATGATGATGATGACGATGATGATGATGATAATGATAAACAGGCGCGTAATAAAAGTATCAAGTACAAGAAGAAGAAGAAGAAAAGAATCGAGGAAGACGCGGAGGATATGCTGAATTCCTCGTCTTCAGAGTCGGCGGCGTCGGAATCTTCTTTGAGGCTTTTCTCATCAAGAAAGAAAAGACGAGGCGACAAATACGATGAAGACTACACCGGTGAGCTTCGTCGTCGACGTCGTCATCGCCTCAGTCAAGGTGAATTACCACCGCTACCACCTACTAGAGTGGAAAGGAAACAAAGACGAGCGAGGAGGAAGCTCACGACGAAAAATCGCGGCGGCGGTTTAGTCGGCTACAGAAACGCGTTGACGAGGAAACTCAGAGATGCGTCGAAAAGAGTCATCATCGTGTGGTTGCGCGCGTGCGTTTCTATCATAGGCATGTTTAGTCCGCGGCTGGGTGAAATTTCGCGCGTCGCGTTGGAGAACACAACCGGCGCTCTTTTGGTGTGTTCGCTCTTTTTCCTCGTTCCGGGGATGTTTTGTAGGTACGGATGCGCCATCGCCGGCGTCTTTGTTCCTTGCTTGAAATCCTTGGAAACGATCACGTCTTCATCTTCAAACTCGTCCACGAAAGCAGCAATCAACACATCTTTGGTGAACGGGAAGATGCAAAACACGTTCTTCTTAATAACAAACGAGCGCGCGCCAAACACTGGAGATGGAGAAGGAAACAAAGAGGAGGAAAGAACGAGAACGAGAATAACGACATCGCGAATGGAAAAACTCCGCGCGCAACTTCAATATTGGGTCGCCTGGTCGCTCCTCTGGTCGCTCGCACGCGAAATCGGATGGTTCCCTCTCGCGCGCCACTTAGAACTCGCCGGAATATACTGGCTCCAAGTCTTTGGCGGCGCCGACGTCGTGAGCAAGAAAGTGACGCACGTCAAAGACTCCATAGTCTCGGAGCACCGAAACTATTTCCACGAACATTTACGCGACGAAGAAGACGAAGATTTAGATAAGATAATAGAAATAGAAGAGATAGAAATAGACAAAGAAGAAGAAAAAGGAGGAGGAGGAGGAGATGATGATGATGATGATGATGATGATGATAAAACTCTGGAGGAAAAAACGACGAGCGCGGCGGCGGCGATCGTTTCGACGACGACTCCAGAGTTTACTCCTCCATAATGCATTGGAGAGCAACAGAAAGAGATTTTGCATAGGAAAACTTTTTTAAAAAAAATTCGCCAGCACAAAAAAATTTCAACAGATTTTTTTTAACCTACTTTTTACTCATCACGGTTTGAATTTCGCTCTCGCATCCTCACAACAATTTGTTCCTCTTCTTTTTTTCACCTGTGTAGCGGGAGAACTACAAAAAAGAGAGGAAAACGTACATACGATCGCGCGAATTCGGCTCGAGCGCTGAGAGCAGCGATCGCGCGGTAAGCCTACCTCGATCTTTTCGCCTTTCGAGAGAGTAAGAGTAAGAGTAAGAGAGAGAATTTTTGTTTCGGTCGAGAGGGCCGACGATCGCGACTCTTGCGCTTTCGTCGACCCAAAAAATCAGCGGAAGCAAAGGAGAAAAAAACATGAACGCGCGAGGAGCAACATCGAGACGAGGTCGATCGAAAGCGACGACGTTGTTTTCTCTGCTGATCGCGTTCTTCGCGTGCGACTGTTTTTTCTCAAGAACGGGAAGCGGGAAGTTTTGGGCAGTCGATGCCCAATCTTACTATCAACAACCGCTGAATTATTCGTTGCCGTTGTGCTCGAATAGCGACTCTTCTTTGAGTTGCAATATCGCAGACCCGTGCGTGACGGCGACGGATTTGGAGACGAGTGGAACGACGAAGGCTTCGATCACGGACATCGCGTACGAAGACGACGCCTCTGCGACGACGACGTTTGCCATCGACGACCGATTCGAGTCAGGGGATGAGTTTTTCAACGACTTTCGAACGTATTATCGCTTACAAGACGAGACTTTGGAAAAGGTTGCGTTTGAATCGTGTCCGATTGACACGGACGATAAGTTTAAAGAAGCAGTCGACGAGTGTTTGAGCGCTTCGTACCCGGCCATTACGGGCGAATTACGGCCATTGGACATTACGGGCGATTGCTCCATGACAAAATGGGGGTCGATGAAGGATTGGGACACGAGCGCGATTAAAAACATGGCGCAAAGTTTCAAAGACAAGTCTTTTAACGGAAACATCACGAAGTGGGACACCTCACAGGTTACGACCATGGCGGAGATGTTTGCCAGCACGGAAAACTTCGATCAAGATATTTCATCGTGGAACACCGGGCAAGTGACTTACATGCAAGATATGTTTAGGTTCGCCTCCATGTTTGATCAAGGCATTGACGGTTGGAATGTGGGAAAGGTAAAAAATATGAACGGTATGTTTGAAGGCGCGACTTCGTTCGTGCAAGATATTACCAGGTGGGAACCGGGATCTGGCTGTACGTTTGAAGATATGTTTGGGGGAGACGCTAAGTTTGCGGATGTGTACGTTTGTAAAAAAACCTTCGCGGACGCGTGCGAAGCGTGCGGTAATACGTGTGGTCCACCGTCGTATTGGGAGACAGAAGCTGGCGTGTGCACGTGCTCTTCGCTCACGTGCACGAAAGATACGCTCACCGCGTTGATTTCAGGCACATCGTGCAAAGACGTCACCTCTGACGGAGTATTGCAAGGAGGTTTGCAGATTATTTCTTCCTCCTCCCTCACTTCGCTGGATTTAACCGGCGTGAAGACCATCGATGGGAATTTTATTGTCAACGGTCAAAGCGCGTTGGCATCTTTCAGCGCTCCCAATCTCGTCACGGTTGCCGGTGATATCAAAATCGGTGGCCAGGGGACCGGCGAAGCGAACGCGAAGTTGACCTCGCTTTCTTTTCCAGAGTTGACGCAAGTTTCGAGCAATTTTGAGGTATCGTCGAACACAAAGTTGACGAGCGTGTCGTCGAGTAAACTCGAAACGATCGGAGGAGAGTTGAAGATTGATTCGTGCCCTATTTTGACGACGATTGATTTACCACTGTTAGAAACCAGTGACGGCATATACGTGTCTTCAAACGCCGCGCTCGCGCAATTTAGTTTGCCAAAGTTAACTTTGAACACGGCGAGGTTAATCGTTGACGGAAACGACGCTTTGACCGCCATTTCTCTCGATGCGTTGACGCGATCGATTGGTTCCGACGCTTACAATAAAGGTTTGGAAATAACTGATAACAAAAAATTGGTTTCGATCGGGTTGAGAAGTATAGAAAGCTGCGATTTCGACGACGGGGCGATGTGTACGGGAGAGTATGGAATTGATATCAGCGACAACACGGACGTGACGAACGGCCAGAGTTCGTCGTTGACTATTCTCTTAGGTCCGCAATGTGATTCGGGAAATTCGTGTTACACCTCGGCTACTTTTGGAAAAGGTACGCCTAAAGTTGAATACAGCTACCCTCCCTCGCCTTTTCCGCCGCCGAGTCAGCCTTCGCCACCACCACCGCCTTCGCCACCACCAATAACGTGCTTGTATTCATGGACGGATTCAATTGATGGTGGTACGTACGTCGAGATTATATCGATCGGTTCGTATGTGACAGGACGAGTGGAGTATGTTGCGTCGCGAAGCTCTCCGATTTACCAGGATTGCGATAACGTGACGGTCGCGACGCAGCTCGTATTTACAGGCGTAGAAGCCATATCTGGGAACATCGAGTTTGATTTTAATTTCGGAAAGAATAAAAATGGTGATCAAGCGATAACGTCAGTCTCGTTCCCTGCTTTGATTTCCGTTACAGGTGAAGTGATAGTCAGACGTTCGAGAGGATTGACGTCAATTTCTGTCCCGCTTTTGAGCAACGCCACGAGTTTGGATTTGGAATCGAACGAAGCTTTGACGAGTTTCTCTGCGCCAGAATTACTGTTCACTTTTGACACAATTGATGTGGGGAATAATTCGGCGTTGTCGACGGTTGAATTTCCAAAACTTGGCGAAATTGACGGCCATGCGACTCTCGTCGGCGGTTTGTTGGTGTACAACAATCCAAAGTTGACCAAGGTGGACGCGCCTCTCTTGACGCGATGCGGGGATGTTGTGATTGGGTATTACATAAGTTACGAGTGCGCCGCCGCCGCAGGAGAAACCTTTTGTTACTCGGCGAATATAAAACAGGCTGATTCGGTCTCGGGTCTTACCATTAATCTTCCCAAACTGGACGAAATAAATAAGCTCGGTATCGGAACCGTCTTGGATCCGTTTACGCTAACGTCCGCAGCGGTCGAAACTGGTTATATCACGCAAGCAGTATTGACGGACGCACAGACCATTGCTGCTGGAAGCGTGACCAAAATTGCTTCGCTCGCGATGGAAAATCTCGCCGTTGTGCATCACATATTGAGCTTCGATTACACGCAAATGAGTTCGGCGACGCAGTTTGTCGCCGCTACGGGAAGTTTGCGCGAATTCGCGCCAATGACTTCAATCGTCGGAAACGAAGGCGATGCAAAGGCGCTTTCCTTTGTGAACGCGACATCGTTCTCCTCGCCGTCCGTGGAACAAGCGTTTGTTTACCGGGGCCAGGGGTATTGCGCTGAAGAAAGTGGGGAGTTGGGGATCTATCTTGGACGTAGCATAACACAGTCGACTGACCCCAAATTTGCACTGGATATCTGTTTGAACTTGTGCGAAGAGTACGAGTGGTGCCTGGCAGCCGCTGCAGACGACAGTGGTTATTGTAGACATTACACGGACTGGAACGCGTTTGTCATTCAAGGTGGTAACACCATCTCGGACAAAGACATGGAAGAGAATGGGATCACCGTTAGTGGCGTTAGGTATAACTTGGGCTGTTCGAAAACAGGGAGTAATGCGTGCTCAGCTGAACGCGTGTGGGGCGCTGGATCAGTTCTGGATTCTGATAGTACTAGTACTTGGCATTGTTACAGTAAATGGACCATGCTCGAGATGATGCTGGACGAATTACCGGTCGATGCGTGTGCCCATTGCGCGAAGAAAGTTTCCATTTCCAAAAATCCTCAGTTGAGCAGCGTCAACTTTTTGACCTTTGAAAGCAATCAATTGGCCGCGTCCAACTTTTCGAGTTTTGAAATGCTCGATAATAACGCCGATTTGGCCATCAACGTGCCGTGCTCGGTGAATCCGTTTTGGTCGTACCTGTGCTCAAACTGCGTTCAAAAACCATCAACGTGGCAAAATTTTGCTGAAATTTCAATGTGTCCGCCTTCGCCGCCGCCTTCGCCGCCGCCGGCGAGTTGTGTCGACGATGGTAACTGTTCGCCGCCGCCTTCGCCGCCGCCTTCGCCGCCGCCTTCGCCTCCAAGTCCGCCACCTCCAAGTCCGCCGCCGCCTTCGCCGCCACCGCCGAGTCCACCGCCGCCGAGTCCACCGCCGCCTTCGCCGCCGCCGCGCGAATACGAGAGCTGCTCGATTTATGAAATATGGCAAGGTACCTATGGTAACTGCACTTCGGCAAATGATTCTGAATACGCGACGCTTGAATCTGGAAGCACGTGTCTCCCGACGTGTAACGAGGGTTACGATATTACTTTGTATAAGAATTATAACAAGGTCGCTTTGACTGATAATACCTTTTTCGAGGCTATCGCGTCGTGTCTTCAGGAGGACCCCATCTTTGGGCAGTGCTACTCGTATGGCTACGACGAGGCTACCGAATACGGAACGATGCCCGACTGGGACGTCTCGAAAGTGACGAATATGAAGGAAGCGTTTTATAAAGAATACACGTGGCCGGATGGATTCGTTGGAAATTTGTATGAAAGTTTTAACGGCAACCTCAAAAATTGGCAGGTAGACTCTGTGACGACCATGGAGAGAATGTTTTATCAATGTTCCGAGTTTGATCAAGACATATCGTCATGGGCCATATATAACGTGAGAAATATGATCGAAATGTTCAAAAGTGCAACGCAGTTTAAAGGCGATATTTCGAGTTGGGTAAATACGCATGGCTCTCTCACGAAAACGAGCATGTTTGTTGGTGCAACCAGATTTAAGGCCCGATGGAAGTGCGCTCTCCTTTCTGACGCTCCTACTTTTTCGAGCTGTACGGCGGTTAGTGATACCTGGGTTAGTGCCCAACAGTTGGATGATGCTTCAATCAGATCGGCTGTCAAGTCGTGTCTCGATGAAAGTCCAACTTCTGGAACGTGTTCTGGAACTCGTGGACCAATGTCTACTTGGGACACTTCCAAAGTCTTAGACATGTCCAATCTTTTTGCCGGTTACGAGACAACTTTTAACGCCGATCTCTCGAGTTGGGACGTGTCTTCGGTCACGTCAATGGCTGGAATTTTCAAAAACTGCGTGAAGTTCAACTCGGACATTTCCGGATGGAACACCGACAATGTGCAAATTGCGGACGAAATGTTTGTCGGTGCCTCGAGCTTTAATTATACGATAAGGCATTGGTACGGAGTCTCCAGCGCTTTGTGGAATGCTATTGATTATAATCAAATTGAGTACACTGACGACGGGTCCCATTTGTTTCTCGAAGGAAGTTTTTTTTATCAGGCAACTGCTTTTCAGGCGAGTCATAATTGCTCCAGGTGGGGCAGCACGATAGCAACTCCTAATGATTGTTACTCGAATTATGAGATGTCTTATATTCGACGCATTGATCTCCTCCCGCAACCTACTTCGATCACGTGCGACGATGGACGTAAGAATGCTGACGTGTACTGCCAAGCAAAATCCTGTCCGATACCAGATGGATTAATGCCAACGAATGGAAATTCGTCCGGAACGTGCGAATGGTATATGAACGACTATGGTCTATGCGGCTCTGATGGCTGTTCTTGTGAGCCAACATGTCTTCCGGGATACATTCTCGCGAGTGAGGACGGTACCAAATACGAAGGGTACACGTGTAGGCTTGGCGTTCTCAGCGAGCCTGTTTGCAGAAGAGCCACGTTTGCAGATACTGATGATGTCAAAAGGCAAGGCGAAAGTCAACTTGACTTCGTTTCGCGGGGTGACGATGAAAATCTAGATTTTAAAATAGCAGTGACTGATTGTCTTTCGGACGATCCAGTCTACGGGATTTGCTCCGATTCTATATTCGGGCCAATCAGCGATTGGAATACGTCGCTCGTCACCTCTATGGATTCAGCGTTCAATGAGGAGACTCAATTCAATGGAAACATCACGGGGTGGGACACGAGTTCTGTCAGGGATATGTCGAGTATGTTTTTCAAAGCGAAAGCGTTTGATCAAGATATCGGCAATTGGAAGGTAACACAGGTAACAACCATGGCTAATATGTTTGAAAAAGCAGAGGCGTTCAACCGAGACATCTCAGAATGGAATGTGGCCTCAGTCGTAAAAATGAATTTTATGTTTTATGACGCGAAAGCTTTCAGTCAAAGCTTAGAGACTTGGGCAGAAGATGCTCTCACGGATTCTAATCAAATTTTCGGTGGTGCAGACGCTTTTAATAACTTATATGCGTGCACCCCGGAAGCCAACGGATTGACGAAGCCTAGCAAGTGCAAGGCAAAGTCGCCGTCGCCACCGCCACCGTCGCCACCGCCACCGTCGCCGCCGCCATCACCGCCGCCATCACCGCCGCCATCACCGCCGCCATCACCGCCGCCATCGCCACCGTCGCCACCATCGCCACCATCGCCACCGCCGCTTGCGTGTGAGATTTTGGGAAACTGCTCGCCGCCGCCGCCGATGCCTCCGCCGAGTCCGCCGCCGGCACAAGCGGCAGTCGAGGCAAGTTTGCAAATCACAGGCTACTCCAAAGTAGAATTTGACGAAGAAAAACAGACTGCGTTCAAAACTGGCATGTCGGGATATCTAGGTGTAGGTTTTGGTGCTATATCGGTTACATCCTTCACGGATGTGACTGCTCGAAGAAAGCTTTCGGCAGTCGACTCTGTTTTGAAAGTCGAATTTACCGTGGAAGCAACCACAATATCCGATACGACAAATATCGAGACGAAATTGATTGTCACGGATACAACGGAAATGACGACTCAATTAACTAGTGCTGGATTATCAAGCATATCTAATATCGTTGCACCGACCGCGGTCGCGGCTCTCGCGCCTCCACCCCCGCCAACCCCGCCGCCGCCGCCTGCTCCAGATGTAACGAAGCCAAGGTTTTTAGCCACGCCGAAAGCGACGAACATCCTCGGGTCGAGTTTTGAAATTCAATTTAAGTTGGACTCCGATGTTGATGTGCATTGGCTCATCATTGAAGGAAAGACGAGCACGGTCATGCAAAACATCTTGACTCCTGCCATGGTCATTAATTTTGACCCTGCGAATGAAAAGTTCGCGGGCATGACCATCGCCGCCGCCGGCGTTGTCTCCGGCTTGGCAGCGAATACGGTACACACGATCAAAAGCAGCGATGCGGTGACGTCGCATACCAACATCAAAGATCCCGCGGGCTCAATCGGGTTTACAATTCAACCGAGTACGGATTATGCCATAATTTTGGTTGCCAAAGAGTTGAGCTCGCAAAATACGCACGAAGAGTTTCAGCGTTACGCCTCTAGCACTACTTTTGTAGACGATGAAAAGGCGAAGATATTTGATGTCAGAACGTTGGGATTTTCGATAAAAGACGGCAAGTCGACCTTCACTCTGAGTGAAGAAGACGTAAACCTGAACACCAACTATATCGTACAAGTCACAAAAGATACTGAGTCTGGCGTTACTCTCGGGGCTCTGGATTGTGTAAGTATTCGTGTCACCGCGAGTACGCTTGGACAGTTGACGTTGAGTACTGCCTCCAACGTTGACTACGTGGAGAACGAAATACTCATTCCGGCTCAGTGTGGTAACTCAATTAAGATGGAAGTACACTTCAAACCAAAGCCAAATGAAATACTGGATGGTGATCGAACAATTACTCTAACGCACAAGGTCGCAACGGCGACGGGGCAATTCGCAAGCTTTGATGGTGCCACACTTAAAGCGTTGGTATCTGTCACTCTCACGGATAACGACAAAGGTGCGTTGGAGCTCGACGCTACCTCTAAAGAATTTAACGAAGGTTCTTCGCTTCCGTTGGAACTTTACCTTTCTGCCGCGCCACCTTCGGGAGACAAAATTACTGTGTCTCTCGCGAAAGGGTCGCAAGACGAAGGCGTAGAGGTGTCTCCTTCAAAAGTAGTCTTTTGTTGTCTTGAAACATCAACCTTAATACAGTGTACTACAACTGCGACCCAGAAAAACTGTTGCATATGCCAAAAGGTTATTGAAACCGACGCAGATGTCCGCGGGTATTTGTGGAGCTACAAAGTTCCAATTGCGTACACGTCGACGAAGGACGACGGCGAAGCCGCGGCGAACAAAATTGTCTCGTTGACGGCGACTGCCGCGTCTGCTTTAACGGCATATAATGGTGTAACGACTACAGTTGAGGGTATTACAGTGATGGATATTCATAGCGCCGGCGCGCGAATGAGCCCTGCGGAACTAGAGCTCACGGAAGGAGGTACGGATGCAAAAGTTACGATTGAATTGACGAGTAAACCGAACGCGGGAGTCACTTTAAAATTGGAGGACAGTTCGACAACAGATTCGGCACTTCTCTCCTTTTCGCCCTCGACGGTTACGTTCTCTGCAACGTCAGCCACGGACTGGAAAACCCCAAAAGAAGTTCGTGTGACCTATCCTCGAGACTACAAGGTCAAAGATGTTACCAAGAAAATCAACGTCAGACTATCGGGCACGACTGCGGATACCACGGGATACGGCACCAAAGACGGCGTCGCAATTTTATTTCTGAGAGAAAATCTTGTCACCGTATCCGTTAATGATGTCGACACAGCTGCATTTGTTTTCACGCCAAGTGCAGGGACGTTCAATGAAGATGGTGGTATTTTTTCTTATGCAGTCAAGCTTGCTACGATTCCAGATGGCGATGTTACCGTGACGCCGCAAGCGGTAGGTAACCTTGATATCAACCCACCTTCCATAACGTTGACTCCCGAAACTGCGCGGACGAACGCTCTTACCTTTCAAGTCAAGTCAAAGGAAAGAGACTACATCGATATCGACGGATCATTATCGTACGTTATAAAGCATCTCACTACCACTGATGATGAAGTCTATGAGCGTACGAACTTATTAAGCAGTACAACTCCCTCCATTACGGTAACCGTAACCGACGCGGATACAGCTGGTTTTACTTTTTCGAAAGCCATCGCGGGTACCGCGAATCTTGAGTTCGATACGATACAGGAAAGCACTCAGGAGACCTCGTACGTCTATTGGCTGAGATTAAAAACAAAGCCGGAAGAGGCGGTTACGTTTACCGTTACCGAAGATTGTACAGCGGACCTAAGTCTAACCTACAGCAACTGCGGAATTTTCACAATACGTCTCGACGACTCGGTAACGACCACACACACGTTTGCGGCTAAGACTGACCACGTCACCACGGAAACTGCGTTGAAGGTCACCTTGACCATTCCCGCGGATACGCACGAAACAGGCCTTCACCCTCCTCCGCGAAGTTCAAATTTAAAAATATCCGTCGCATCCGGAGATGCAAGGTATGCTTCGTTGCCTCCGCATACCCTAGCGTTGACCATTAAGGACAAACTGTACGTGGAGAAATTGGAAGAGCCTATTGATACTACTGCCGCGGCGACTGAAGAGACTACAGTAAATAATTCTGACGGCGTAGTTTTGGTGAAAATTCCAGCCAACGCGATACCTCAGGAAATTTTAGAGCGGCCGGGTCTCAAAATTGATGTAGAAACGGCCATTATTGAAGCTGAAGAGGGATCTAATATTTTAGCTATCGAAGACGCGACAAAGTATGAAACGAAAACGTCAATCATTGAATATAAGATGACATCATCCGATTCTACTGCCGATCTCTCCGTTAGTTTCGCCTCCCTGGTTGAACTAACAATTCCGCTCGATTCTGCCGATTGCTTGGCAGAGGGAGCGTATTGCCAGTGCATGCGTGCTGACTCTAAAGATGCGACCTCTGAGTGGCAAATATTGGATGGGATCAGCACATCGCAAGTGGTTGGAACCAACGATGTTATCGCTTCGTGTTTCACGAATTCGTTTTCATTGTATACGGTTGCAGCTGTCAAACCGACTGTTA
>Ga0209335_10000492_pt1 | contig 47865 bp, 39 predicted proteins | sample COG_09_FD_184753 | JGI IMG/M metagenome (GOLD analysis project Ga0209335, IMG submission 184753) | Pelagic Microbial community sample from North Sea - COGITO 998_met_09 (SPAdes) (version 2) | ecosystem: Environmental > Aquatic > Marine > Neritic zone/Coastal water | place: Helgoland, sampling...
GCTTAAAATGTAAGTAAAAATGTAAGTAAGATGCTCTGATAGATAGAGTATACATAGGTTTCAATAACTTAAGTGCAGATGTCACCGTTTCCCTCTCTCTCCGCCATATTTTTTAATCGTAAGCATTCAAAATGTTCAGAGCCCCACTCAAATAATAATGTAAGTAAATCTAATACTTCATCCCTAGATATTCATTTTTTAAAAAATATCTTAAAATTTCAGCATTTTCAATTTTTAGCTCCTTGCTACTAAAGTTCACTTGAAAAATTATGTGTTTTTGAAATGATTAGAGAAAATTTGTTAGAAAAATTGTGGATTATGATATAATTTGTGAGTTTTAACGACAAAATAGGACCTTGTTTGCGTAAATAAGCTTATTTATATTAAATGTGCGTGAGAATAAATAGCGGAGGATGTTAGCGATAGCACTAATTAACCCTTTGAATCTCACATACACGGATAACTTGGTTTATTAGAATAATTTAAGCTTTATTGGGTGGTTTTGGATAAACAACTGTCAGATAAATTTGTTTGCCAGCAGATTCTTTACCTCTTAATATAACTATAATTGAATCTAACAACTTGTTTTTTTAAACTTTCTAGAACCACAGAATTAAGGTAGCTCGATATGGGAATGTTAATTAATATCGATAACGGCGGTACACTAACCGATATATGTGTACTGAAAGATAATAATTTCTACACAACAAAAACACTCACCACACCCTATGACTTAAGTAAATGTTTTTTTGATGGTCTAAAAGATGTCTCTAAGGCAGTTTATGGTCAAGAAGATGTCACTAGATTGCTTGCTGAAGTCGAGCATATAAGATACTCGACCACGCAAGGAACCAATGCCATTGTTGAGCGAAAGGGTCCTAAACTAGGAATGGTTGTTAATAAAGGTAATGTAAAATTAATTAAATTAATGCAAGAGGAAGACCCAGAGCTATTTACTTTTCTTGTTGGAGACCGTATCGAAGAGATAGATTTAGCAGATTTGGATGACGAAGTAAGTGCAGCCGAAACTATTACCTCTATAACTCGACTAACCGCGAGAGGGGCAAACCGTGTTGTTGTTTGTTTTGATAATGATGATGCAACTCATTGCGAATCGCAGTTTAAAAGAATTGCTTTTAATAGCTATCCACGACACCTTTTGGGTGCAGTGCCGATGTTATTTGCAAGTGAATTAGTAGAAGATATATCAAGCAACCGCAGAGGTTGGACAGCGCTAATTAACTCTTTCCTTCACCCTGCAATGGAAAGTTTCTTATATAATGCAGAAAATCGATTGCGTGAATACCGAACAAAAAATCCATTGCTTATTTTCCGAAATGACGGAGATGCATCTCGTGTCGCTAAAACTATTGCATTAAAAACATACAGCTCAGGACCCCGCGGCGGTATGGAGGGTGTTAAAGAGTTTAGTAAAAAATATAAACTTAATGATGTTATATCTATGGATATTGGTGGCACCACAACAGATATTGGACAAGTGATCAATAATACTGTCAGCGAATCACGTCGTGGCACTGTTGAGGGCGTTCCAACTTCATTTGGCCTTTGTGAGATATCAAGCCCAGGTGTCGGAGGAAGCTCCATACTTTCGATCAATGGAAAAGATATACAGGTGGGTCCTGAAAGTGTTGGCGCTGTTCCTGGTCCAGCAAGCTTTGGTCGTGGCGGAAAAGAGTCAACAATGACCGATGTAAACCTTTTGATGGGGCTGCTTGACCCCCAAACTTTTTTTGGAGGTGGGCTTAAGCTTGATATTGACAGAGCGCGCGCTGCAATAGATGAAAATATTGCTAGTCCTCTAGGAATTTCTGTAGATGAAGCTCTAGTTAAATTACGTGATGCCTATGATAAAAAAGTTTCTGATGAGATGGTTGAATTTGCTAATGTCTCAGATGAGACAGTATTATTAGCATTTGGTGGCGCCGGTCCAATGAGTGCCTGTGGTATTGCAGATAAAGCTGGTATAAAAACTGTATTTATACCTAAAACCGCTGCTGTTTTTAGTGCATACGGTATAGGTTCTTGCGATATAGGACAAAGTTATTCAATTGTTTTAGCAGACTTTTCAAATAAAACACTGGAAGCGGCATACGCTAATTTAGCTGATAAAGCTCAACGGGATATGTTTGCTGAGGGCTATACTGATGGCGACTATGAGATCAACGCTCACATTGTAGGTATTAAAGGTAGTGATGAAACTACACATACACTAAATGATAAAACATCATTTCCAAAAGCTCTATCTGGTTCAGATTCAGCTACATTAGAATTCTCTGCAAGAAAAAAACTCAGAGTGGATTCAAATCAACAAGCTAAAGTATCGCAAGGTACTGCAGCTACTAAAAGCTCAGTAAGATCTATTTTTGGCGATAACCAGGAATGGAATGATTTGCCTGTATATCAAGTAAGTAAAATGAAATCTGGGAATCATGGTGTTGGTCCAGCAGTAATTGAAGACGAATACTTCACGTGCTTGGTCCGACAAGGTTGGACTTTTGTCGTAACCGAACTAGGCGATATATGCCTTACAAAGGGAGTCAAATAATGAAAGTATTAATGACTGAATATCTTCGAATAGATTTAGAATCAGAAAAGTGGGAGTGTCGCAATTGCGAGCATGAAATCGGGTCAGCTCGAGGTAACTATAAAGAAGGATTGTTAGTCTATAATAGAGATCCAGCTGATATACATCCTTCCGTCATCGATCCAGAAAAATATAAATTTACTTTTTGCCCTGATAAAGAATGGGTCAATATTTACGAATTTTACTGCCCGAGTTGTGGTACCCAAATCGAAGTTGAGTATACTTTCCCAGGACATATGCCTCTCTATGATATGGAAGTAGACGTTGATGCGCTTAAAAAGCAGTGGAGCAAAAGAGAAGAGCTCACAGAGCCAACTACGGGTCCAAATGTATTAGTTGACAGAAGTTGTGGGCACAATCATTAATAGTAAAGTGAGTTTCTTTGGTTATGGAGATAAGCTGAACATTTTAAAGTTTTAGGAAAAAAATTATGAAACGTATATCTGTAGATATAGGCGGGACTTTTACTGACTGCTTTGTAGTTTGGGATAATAAGTACATAGAAACCAAAGCTTTAACCACTCATCAAAACCTTGCATTAGGTTTTAATGAGGCTCTTGAAAAAGCATATCAAGAACTCGGTTTAGGCATGGAAGAGCTTTTAGCTGGTGTTGATTCAGTTAGATATGCAACAACTCTAGGTACAAACGCGCTCATTGAACATAATGGTCCAAGGATAGGTATGCTGGTCACAGCTGGTTATGAGGCGATGGTGCCACTCAGTAGAGCTCGTGGTTATGGTGAAGGTCTAGACGATCTTGGTAAACAGAACCTTCCTGATGCTCAAAGACCAGTTCCACTTGTATTGCCCAATATGATTGAAGGCGTTAGAGAGCGTCTGGGTTTTGAGGGCGAACTAGTAATGCCTGTTGATGAAGATGATGTCCGGCAAAAAATTAGAACTTTAGTAGACAAAGGCGCACAAGCAATAGTAATTTGTTTCGTAAATTCAGTAGTTAATCCAGCACATGAAAAACGTGTAGAAGAAATTTTATTAGAAGAATATCCTACGCACTTATTGGGCTCGATTCCTGTGATACTTTCTCATCGTGTAGCTGGTCGTAAAGGTGAATATGTTAGAGCTACTTCTGCAATTGTAGATGGTTATCTGCACTCCACTATGTACCATGCTATGAGTCAACTGGAACAAAATTTACGAGCTAATTCTTATTCTAAACCTATGCTTGTAATTCATAACTCAGGCGGTATGGCACAGCTTAACTCTACAGACGCGCTACAAACTATTCACTCAGGACCAGTTTCTGGAATTAGTGCCGCAGAACATCTTGCGAAAGAGGCTGATTTAGGTAGTGTTATTGCTACAGATATGGGTGGTACAAGTTACGATATTGGTATTGTTGTTGAAGGTGGAATTAAGCATTATGATTTTAATCCCGTCATTGATAGATGGTTAGTTTCAGTACCTATGGTGCATCTTGTTACTCTTGGAGCTGGCGGTGGTTCTATTGCTTCATTCGATCGGATGTACAATGCTGTAGCAGTTGGGCCTAAAAGTGCGGGTTCAGACCCAGGTCCAGCTTGTTATGATCGAGGTGGAATGAGTCCTACAGTTACAGATGCAGACTTAGTTCTAGGCTATTTAGATGCTGATAATTATGCGGGCGGCAGTATACCTTTGAACCCTAAGAGATCTATGTTTGCAATTGAAGAAACACTTTGTGATGACTTAGATGTTGAGCCAATTGCAGCTGCATTACTAGTCAAAGAAAAGGTAGACAGTAACATGGCTAACGGTGTTAATACAGAGTTGAGGGTCCGTGGTTATGACCCAAAAGACTTTACTATGCTTGCTTATGGCGGTAACGGTCCGCTGCACTGTTGTGGTATTGCTTCTAAATTAAAAATTAATAAGATTCTTGCAACTCCTTTCAGCTCAGTGTTTTCTGCAGTGGGAGCAGGAAATATGCATCAGATGCATATTCATGAAACATCACTCTTCATGGTCCTATATGATTCCACGTCGCGAAAGGTGTTTGATAATTACTCAAAATTTAATGATTTAGTCGTTGAACTGAGCAAGAGAGGTCAAGCTGATCTTTTAAGACAAGGCTCACCCTTAAGCGATATTAAGCACTCGCTTGAACTTGATATGCGTTACGGTAATCAGTTGGTTCAAACTACCGTAGTAGTTCCAAAGCATTCACTTGAAGCTGTAATGGATGTGATGAATATTCTTGATCAATTTTCAAGTGATTACGGTAAACGCTTTGGTGAGGGAAGTCAGGCGCCAGAAGCAGGTATCCGGATTAACACAATCCGTGTCGCCTCTTATGTTGAACATGACACAGTAAAATTTGACCATATCAAACCGATAGCACAGAATAAGCGTGTCAAACCACCTGCGCCAACAACAACACGTAAATGTTATTTTGTTGGTGATGGTAAAGCTATTGAAACACCAGTTTGGAACAAGGCAGATATACCTCCAGGAACAGAAATTGATGGTCCAGGACTAGTATCTTCAGAGGTATCAACGTACTTAATCGAACCCGGTTGGAAGTATGTTTCAGCTGAGCAAGGGGCAGTTTGGTTTCTTCGTGAAGAAGAAAAGAATTAAATAGGTAAATATATTATGAACGAGAAAGCAAAAATTGAACTTAATGTTCAAGATCAAGAGTTAATACAGAAATTCCTCAAGGATACAACTTTGTTCCTTGGTCCAGATCCTGAGATTATGCGGGATCACCGTATCATGCCTAGGACCGAGACTGAAGAAAGGGTCATGAAGGAGTATACCGATTTAAATCAGATTGCTTCTATACGAGATCGACTTCAGTCTGCATGTGAAGAAGGTTTTGAAATGGTAGAGCAGATGGGCGCAGCTCCGGGCGCGAAGTGGGGCGATATCATTACTGGGATATATTCTGCCTCCGGAGATTTAACTATTGGTAGTGCTGGAGGAGTGCTAATTTTCTCCGCACTTGTTCATCATCCTATTAAATTTATAATTAAAAATTGGATTGATGAAGAAACCGTCGGAGTTCGAGAGGGCGATGGATTTATTCATAATGACTCAAGATATGGTAACGTCCATAATACTGACCAAAGTATGATTTTGCCTGTGTTCCACGAAGGCAAGTTAATCTGTTGGGCTGCCTCGACAGTTCATGAAGGCGAGTGTGGAGCTATCGAACCAGGCGGTATGCCGACTATGGCTGAAACTTCTTTTGATGAAGGGTTGAAAATGTCACCCTTCAAGGTCGTAGAAAATTATAAAATCAAAAGAGACTTACTAACTTTCTTACAAAACTCCGTGCGTGAACCTAAACTTCAGTACGAAGACATGAAAGTGAAGCTATTTGCCTGTATGCGTCTTGAGCAAAGAATCAAAGAAGTTTTTGCCTCTGAAGGTCCAGATGCCCTTACGGCTTGCTTGAGATATACAAATGAAAGTGTGGTTACTGAGGTTCGTCGCAGAATATCTGAATGGCCAGATATGACTGTAAGAACTCATACAATTATGGATGGTACATTACGTGAAAACGCTTTGATTAAGATGAATATGACTGCTATTAAAAAAGGAGACAGATTAATCTTTGACTTTTCTGGAAGTAGCCCAGAATTCACTAACCGTGCTATTAATACACAGCTGCCTGGTATGAAGGGAATGGTTGGACAAGCATTTATGAATCATATCTGGCCTGATTTGCCGAGAGGTCAGGCGGGTCTTTCTCCAATTGAGTTTAAGTCAACACTTGGATCAATCGTAGATTGTACTTATTCTGCACCAAATTCTCAGAGTCTTATGTCAATTTTTCATAGCTTTACAGTAGCCCAGCATGCGACAGCAAAAATGCTTTACAGTACCCCAGAAAAATATACACGTGTTTTAGCACCTTGGCATAATATGATTAATACTTTCATTTGGGGTGGTGTGAATCAGCATGGTGAGACGCTTGGTAACTTATGTGCGGATTTAAACGGTATGGGTGGTGGCGCAAGAATGGATAGAGACGGAGAGCATGCCCTATCGCCAATTTTTGCAACCATGGCTGATATTGGTGAACAAGAAATGAATGAAGAAGATGTCCCATTTCTTCAGCTTGTTTCCAAGAAAATGACTATGAATACTCAAGCACCTGGAAAGTACCGGGGTGGCATGGGTTATACTCAGATTGCTTCTACAAAAGATAGTGATGCATGGGGTTTTATGACCTCTTGTTTAGGTTCTAAAGCTCCAACTATTCAAGGTTTGTTTGGTGGTTATGCTGCAGGGTCTGGTCCACTATGTAGAGTAGAAGGTGTGGATGTATACGATATTATGCTGAATGACCCTTCAAAAATGAGACATTCTATACATGAGATTATGAATGAACAGCCATTTGAGAATGCTATTTATACCACGCAACATCTAGGTTTAGGCTTTGATATATCCAAACGTGGTGCCCTTTACATGATTTCTCAAGGTTCTGGCGGAGGATACGGGGATGTACTAGAGCGTGATCCTGACCTTGTAATTATGGATATTGAAGAATCATTAATATCACCTGATTGGGCCAAAAAGCTATATAAGGTTGTATTTGACGATGAAACACTAGCTGTCGATGTAGTTGCAACTAAAAAAATGCGCGATGAATATCGGGAGCAAAGAAAAAAGCAGGGTGTACCTTATGCAGAATTTGTTAAGAAGCATGTGAGGGATATTCCGCCAGATGATATTCCTTTTTATGGCGCGTGGAACGGTAACAATGAGCAAGTTTATTGTGGATCGAACGACGACTTAAGAGACGCTGCTAACCCTGGCGCTAACTATATGATCAACCCAAAAGATGTGAGAATTAATGAGCTAGAGCAAGAACTTGCAGATGTTAGAAAAAAAGCAGGAATTGTCGTTAAAGCTGATAGGAAATAAAGATGGCGGTTGATCTTTTAGATTACCTTAAGGGCGGGGTTGATTCTCCGCGGCTTTGGGTAAATTTTAATAAATATGCAAAAAATTTATTACTTGGAAGTGATGCTAACCCATGGACAACACCAGCGTCATACTTGTCCTTTTATACGCAAGCGCATGCACTGGTGAAAGCAGAAGTCGTTCTTATAGACATATGGGACTTATTTCATCATTGGATGGAAGATGATGAGAATGCAATCAAGTCCATGTCAGAAAAAAGTCGTGCCACATTTGCTTCCAAGGTCCTTCTTGAGGCTTATGCCCCAAGAGAACTACTTGCTGAAGTTCTAATTGCCATGAATGATAACTATGGAAATTCAGTCCCTATTGTTCTAGTTATTCCTTCACCAAGATCGTTATTGGCGAGATCCCATCAGGCTGCAACCAAAAATGACCTAGAGCCAACTGAGATGTCAGTTGATACCGTTTCTATGTATATGGCTGATTTTTTGCGCTATTACAGCGAAACAAATTTATCTGGCATATTGCTGGTAGAAGATGAGAAGCTTTTGCCATTAAGTGCAGAAGAAATTGCTTGGTATCAGCCTGTGTTGAACGTTGCAAAGCACTATCGCTGGTCTGTTGGTCTCCAGTTACCTTTTCAAAATGAAGGCTTTAATGCACCAGATGAGATCGACTTTACTATTATTCCTGAGCAGTCAGCCGCTTGTAGTAATTCACTTGGGGTTGATATTAGCCACTCGCTGTGGGCATCAAGTGATATTAAAGAAAATACAGGATTTAGTTATTTTACTATCCCCGAAGGTATCAATCCTGAAAAGGTCCTCGAAACCCTCTCTAGTATAAAATAATCACCAGTATATTATGCGCCTTGTCGATTTTTTGGATCAAAGCTCGGCTCTTTCTTACCCTGAAGCCCTAGAGGCTAAATTTTTCGATTTGGAAAATAATATAGATTTTTCATATTCTGAGATGGTAAATGCTTCAATTCATTTGGCTAATATTTTAGATCAAAAGGGAGTAAAGGCACAGGATATCGTAGCAACGTATACTCCAAACAGTGTTGCAGCTTATTGTTGTATTTTTGCTATTTCCCGTCTAGGTGCTGTTTGGCTTCCCCTGAATACAAAAAACACCTTTGATGCAAATTTAAAACTCATTCGGCTATCTAATGCAGATTTTTTATTTATTGATAAAAGATTTGATAAGAAAATTACAGTATTATTAAATGAACTTGGTTCAGAAAATATAGCTTACCTAGAAACTAACAAAATTGCAGATATCACTTTTTCATCTCTAAAAAAGAAAGCTGAGAATACTTTTCAGACTACAACTTATCCTTTAAAAGAATACAACAGTGTTAACGAATCTTTAGACTCGAATTTAAAAGAACTAGTTTCATTATTTCCTACTGGTGGAACTACTGGCGACCAAAAGTTAGCAGAGTGGCGAGCTGACACCTGGGAAGCGATTGTTGATATACAAAAAAAACAGATGACAGTTACAGATATAAGACCCTGCTATCTTATAAGTGCAGCTATGACCCATGCAGCTGGGATTGGTTCGTTCTCAACGGTCAAAGAGGGCGGCTCAATTCTTGTTATGGATGATTTTTCTCCAGAAAAAATACTTTCTGCTATTCAAAAATATAATGTTACAACATTATTCCTGCCGCCTACCGCAATCTATATGCTTCTTGATTTTGAAGATATAAGATCATATGACTATGGCAGCTTAAGATACTTTTGGTATGCCGCAGCTCCTATGTCAATCGATAAGCTCAAGGAGGCAATATCTGTATTTGGTCCAGTAATGGTCCAAACCTATGGGCAGGCCGAGGCACCTATGATATGCACTTTCTTTTCTGCTGAGGATCATATGAAAGCGTTAAATAAAAATGATCTTTCAATACTAGGTTCATGTGGAAAAGCCTCACCTGATATCGAAATTGCAGTTTTAAGCGAATCTGGTGACCCTCTCCCTCCTGGCTCAAAAGGAGAGGTAGCTATTAAAGGAAGGCTTTTGATGAATAAATACTTCAATAACGTAGAGGCTACTAAATCGATAAGGATAAATGGCTGGCAGCTAACAGGTGATATGGGTATATTTGATGAAGAAGGTTATCTATCATTGGTGGATAGAAAGGGCGATATGATTATTACAGGAGGGTTCAATGTTTACCCAGGAGAAATAGAGCAACTGATTTGGGGAATTCCAGCTATCAAAGATTGCGCTGTTATAGGTATTCCGCACGAAAAATGGGGAGAACAAGTGACTGCAATAATCGAGCTCAAGGATAATAATAAGGCGCCTGAAGAATCAGAAGTTATCAATCTTTGCAAGAAACAACTTGGAAGTGTAAAAGCACCAAAAAAAGTTATTATCATTGATGAGCTTCCAAGAAGTCCTGTCGGTAAAGTGCTAAAAAAAGATTTAAGAGCTGTATTTTGGAAAAATGAAAAAAGGAAGATTTAGTCTATTTTTGGTATCAAATAGGAAGAAATATTTTATATCACAGCTGACTATAAAATTTTTTATTATTAAAGGAGGTTGATGTGAAAGTAAGCATAGTGGGTGCATATAATACCAAGTTTGGTGCTTTTGTTAAGCGAGACCGAGAAGCTGGCACTATCGAAGATGTTAAGAGTTTTTATGAGCTATTAATAGAAGCTGGCTCAAAAGCAATTGCTGATGCAGGTCTGGAGGCAAGTGATATTGATGCTATATGGGTTGGGTCTTGCTCACCCTCGTTATTCGTTAATCAGGAGCATGTTGGGCCTTTAGCTTTAGAGATTGACCCACAGGGATTATTGTTTAAGCCAACCACCCGAACTGAAGGGGCTTGCGCAACCTCCTCACTGGCTATTTATAATGCTGCTTATGGTGTTGCTTCTGGTCGTTTCAAACATGTACTGGCACTTGGCGTTGAAAAAATGAGTCTTTTGGATACACCTGGAGTCACTCATGCATTAGCATGTTGCTCATATTGGCCTCAAGAGGGCAGCCATGGTATGACTTTTCCAGGCTTATTTGCAGAGCTGGGATTAGCTTACCAAAAAAAACATCAACTTAGTGACGATCAACTAAAAACTATGCTAGCTCATGTTTCGGCACTCAACTACAGAAATGGAATTAAGAATCCCCTCGCTCATTTTGGAGCTGGTAGTTTGCCAGACAAAAATAATTTAACGACAGCAGAAGCAATACTAAATTTGCCCGAGACAGGCAAAGGAAGCAATCCAATGATTGCACCGCCTCTGCGATTGCATGATTGCTCTTTAATTACAGACGGTGCAGCAGCAGTAGTTTTGACTTCAACAGATAACGCCATAAAAAACTTCAAGTATGCAGTAGAATTAAGCGGCGTTGGTCATACTACAGATAGAATGATGTTAAATGGCCGTCAAGGCGGACTCGATGAATTAAGGGCTACTAGACATGCTGTTTCACTTGCATGCAAAGAGGCAGGGATTAAGGTGTCTGATTTAGATTTCGCAGAAGTACATGATTGCTTCACAGTTAATGAGCTTTTATGCGCAGAAGCCATAGGTTTGTCAGAATCAGGTCGAGCAGGCTTTGATTTGATGGATGGAAAATTTGACCCGGGTAGCGATTGTCCGATTAATCTTTCTGGTGGACTCAAAGCAAAAGGTCATCCAGTCGGGGCTACAGGCGCCTCCATGCACGCACTTGCTTATAAGCAGTTGACTGGAGAGCCAATTGGTATATCAGCAAAAGATAATGCTGAAACAGCGATGACAGTAAATATAGGTGGCTCTGGCGTTACTAATTGCGTAAGTGTGCTCAAGAGAATTCAATAATTACAAAAAATATCATTACTGCAAGTAATGAAAAATATTCTCCCTTGCAATAAAACCGAGGATACTGCTATACAGCGGCATATTTCTTGCGAATGATAACCATTATTGAAAAAAAGTGATAAAAAATATAAGAATTGCTAAAAAAAACGAGCCGATTCATCTTTTTTTTATATAAATTGAACTTTTTTTATACTAAATAGTCCTTATTTATCAGGGTTATTATGACCAATAATATATTTTATAAGCTACTGATTTTATTGATATATATTTATATTTAAGTATTTATACAGGCTTAAAAAAATTTGTTTTTAATACAATTTTTTTGGTTTTATTGGAATTTTGAAAGAAACAGGGTTGATACTGTCGCCCAAGGGGAATATATTGACAGGTGCCGTGTTCTTATTGGGCGCGGTTTGAAATTATATAATTTTACGAAGTAATACTAAGTGGGAGAATAAGATGGTAAGAAGTAAATCAACCAGCATTTTAAAGGTCGGCGGACTTTTGCTGGGATTTGGGGGCCTACTCTTAGGAAGCAGCAATGCTTTTTCTGCGTATGGTTACGGAGGTGATAATGAACCTTTTTATAACCTCAATATGAACGGTTACCTCAGAACTACTGTAGGCGTTATGCTACAGGATAATGATGAAACCAAAGCAGATGATAAGTATCGTATGAATATGGCGGAGGTAACTCTAAACTTGGATTTCGATATTAAAACAGGTCCTTTGAATTGGAAAGTGATCACACGTTTTGATAAAGAAGCGCAAACCGACTATCTAGACGATCTTGAAGAAAGACAAGATGCGGTTGGCCTAATGGGTAACTATAGTGGTAAAGGCGCACATCGTAAAGGTGATTTCATGGAGCAATATGAAACTACCGATGAGGTCTTTGATTGGTTACGTGAGTTATATTTTGATGTCAACCTCTTTGATGACAGATTGATGGTTCGTGTTGGACGTCAACAATTGGTTTGGGGTGAAAGTGATTTCTTCCAAGCAATGGACGTTGTTCATGGTTATGACTATCGTGGTCGTCTATTTTATGAAAACAACGAAGAATGGCGTAAGCCACTTATGTTGTTCAACTTTAGATTGGACTTCTATGAGTTAGGCGGCAGCTTGAACTGGTATATCAGACCAGGTTGGGATCGTAAAGAAGATATGGGTAGTAACTACAACATCGAAGGTGGACGTTGGATACCGCACCCATACCGTGGGGTTGACTTCACACAATTTACCGATTCATATAATACTGATCATGACTCAGGTGACTGGGAAGACATGACCTATGGTATTCGTTGGAATGGTGAGTGGGGATCAATAGGTTATTCATTTGCCTATATGAAAACTTTCAATCCAGCACCAATTGTTAGCCCAAGAAGTTCTATGGCTACAGGTGACGCATCCGGTAATGGTAAAAACTTCAGCGGTGACGGTGTCTATGCAGCGTTCTTGATGACAGGATCAACACATAGCTATGGTAACTATGAGCCAACTCAGGCTAGTGCTCTTGGTGACTGGATGTATCCAGAAATAGATATATTTGGTTATACTATGACTGGGTTTAATTCACCTATGGATGCTACATTAAGTGCTGAAATTGCTTTTATTCCTAACAAGCCTTACAACTATGGATCATTAGATTCGATCCTTCCTGGTTGGAACGGTGTTATCGAGAAGGATACAATCAATATGATGTTCCGTATCGATAAGGAGTTTAAGTGGATGGATTCACTAGGTACGCACCGTCCTTCACTGTCAAGTGTTCAATTATTTGACACCTGGATACTGTCTCACGATGATAAAGATGAAATAGTAGAATTTGCTTCTTTTGGTGCACAAAAGAAAGAGCATACTGCTTACTTAACTATCTTTACATTGATGAACTTCCATCGTGATACGATAAATCCTTCATTCGTAGCTGGTACTGACTTAACTAAAGGTGGTGGTTTTGCTATCCCTGCAGTAGAGTTTGTTTATGGCGATGATTGGCGTCTGAAAGCTGAACTAAATCTTTGGTGGAATGATGGTGATACTAAAAAAGCTTGTAAAAACCTAGGAGGTACAGGTGGCGGTTCAACCTGTCAGGGTGCACTGGGTGAAAATTCAGGCCATGCTTTACTAGGTAAAAGTGAAAATAGTGCTGGTTTCATGGATTACTTCGCTGGTGATAACCAGTTAGTATTCAAGGTAACTAGACAGTTCTAAGAAAGTAGTACGTTTGAGTATGTCTGCACAATGATTACTGTGTATGATTTGTGTAGACAGCACTAAAATAAAAAACTTGGAGTAATATTTATGTATATTAAGCTAATTACTACCTCGGTAGTATCGCTAGGATTGCTTTTAGGAGGCTCCCAAGCCTTTGCTAAAGCAGATTGGGCGGATGATGCTAGCAAGCCTAAAGGCTATGTAGCAAAAACTGCTGACGGAACTAAACCAAACCCATTGTTTTACGGTGATCCACCCGCAGCTGGTCGCTGGGATGGCGGTCCTTCCCCTATTGAAGCAGAAGGCGGTTGTACTGGTGACGCTATGGAAGCTGGAACAGTGATCCAGAATTCAAACTTAGATGCAGTAACTAATCTTTGTTTCGAAGGAAAAACAGTTGGAAGTATGATTACTGAAAACGTTGAGTGGATGATCCGTAACAAAGCATTGATGATTAATACTCGTCATTCAGAGTTCATTGAAATGGACCCTAAATATATGCAAGCTACTATAGATGGAGCTCCTAATGTTGTATACGGAGCACCTGCTAACGGTAGTAACTGTGGTGTTGTTAGCAACTGGACAGCGGGTATGTTCTTTGACCCACAAAAAGTAAGCATGGATGATCCGGATGCAGGTTGTAAACTAATCTGGAACCTACGTTCTCCAACTTATGGTGCAACTATGGATTTACGTCATATCTCTTGGGTGTTCTTGGACGCCAAAACAGGTATGGAGCGTATTCAGCGTTGGTGGGCGCGTCGCTACTATATGGAAGGCCGTTTAGATGGTGGTCCAGTATCTGAAGGTGATGGCGATATCCTGCAAAAAACGGTACTAGTGGCAATTTACCCACAAGATATTAAAGGTATCGGAATCTTTTCTGTTCGCTACAACGATCCAACATCTCAGAAGCCTGATGACGTTTATGCATACTTGAAGTCTGTACGTCGTGCACGTCGTCTTTCTGGTAACGCATGGATGGATCCAATTGGTGGAACAGTTCAGTTGTACGATGACTGGGATATCTGGGATGCAGTTCCTACTAAGTATAAAGAAGTTAAGTTAACTGGTAAGCGTTGGATCTGGGCTATTGCTCATGCTCCATTAGTTACTGTTGACCTTGCTTTTAAAAATACAATTAAGGAATTTCCTGCTGTAGACATGGATACACCACCTCACTTCTTCCCTAATGAACAAGTTCAATGGGAACCACGTGAAGTGTACGTTATTGAGGGAACTCCTCCTGACGAGCATCCTTACAGCAAGAAAATCGTTTATATGGAAATGGATTACCCTAGACCTTACCTGGGTGAAGCATACGATAAAAACGGTAAATTCTGGAAAACTTTCATCTTCCAAAATCGTATCGATTATGGTGATGACGGTTACCAAGCATTGATGCCAGTTGTTGGTCATATCATTGATTGGAAAGCTGAGTTTTCAACAACTTGGTCTTCTAACATGAAAGCTAACCCTGACTCAGTACAAGAAGAAGACGTAACACTGAAAACACTTATTCAGTTAGCACGTTAATATTAATCTAGGCCATTCCGTGAAGGGGTTGTTAGTACACAAATTCTAACAGCTTCTTCCGGAATTTTTTTAAAGTGAAGAACAACAATTAAATAATAAAATAAAATTCTTTTTTTGATGAGAGTGGCTTCATTTAGATGCCATGTCTGTATATTTTTTGGGGGAGTTATGAACGCTGCTGTAAACGAGAAAACCGCCATACAAAAGGTTATACTCACTTTTATAGGAATTTTGCCTTGGGCAATCGTAGGCACACTGTTATACGCAGGCCTTTTTGTTAAACCTACCGTTGTTATTAATGAAGTAGTTCCAGCCGCAATTAATGTTCGAGACAGGGTCTATGGTCTTGCTTATCAAAGTGATGATAAGTGGCTTGCTGCAGGTAACTACGGTCTGATGTTAGAAAGCAGTGATGGTGGAGTAACTTGGACAAAACAAGAATCTAATACAATGAAGCACTTCCAAGATATATCAGCTTGGAAAGATAGTCCTGATAATGCAGTAGCTGTTGGAAACGATGGAGTTATTGTTATTACAGAAGACAGTGGAAAGACTTGGGTTGAGGTAGACTCCCCAAAGTCTGACATAGCAAACAAATTACTTAAAGTGCACACTTATTCAGGTGGAGAAGCCGTAACCGTTGGTGAAATGGGTGCAGTTTTAAGATCTAAAGATTACGGTAAAACCTGGTCGAGACTTAAACCAGAATGTGGATGTGAGCTAGACGACATCTTCATGAACGATGTAGTAAAAACACCTAACGGTACATATTACGTTGCAGCCGAGTATGGCCGTATATTTATTACTCGTGATGACGGATTAAACTGGGAAGAAATACAATCTGATAGCCCAAATAGTTTCGGTGCAATTGACGCAAGAAACGATAATGAAATTACTATAGTCGGTCTAGCAGGAGTAACAGTAAGTACAAAAGATGATGGCGCGACATGGACATATATATCACCACAGGAATCTGGTATGACTGAGCATATGATGGATGTCCAATGGTCAGATGCAATTGATCGATGGGTAGCTATTGGCAACAAGGGAAAATGGATGACTTTTACTAGTGATCTGACTAATTTTGAGCCTATGAATATTTCTAGTACCGATTATACCTCTCACTCAGAGATGGTTATTATTGACGGAAAAGGCCTAGCAGTAGGGGCGACAGTGGGTTCACTAGACTTAAAAACTCGTGAATGGACGTTGTTGCACGAATAGAACATATTGAATATTTAAGCCTACTTAATAAATTTTTGGTTAATTTGGATTGTTGGAGAAAAAGATGTTAGAGAATTTCGCTATTTTCTGTATAGAGCAAAGAAAAAAGGTTTTATTGGTAGTTGCTGCCTTGACCTTAATTCTTGCAACTTTTGCAGTACGTATAGATGTAAAAACTGTGTTCGAAGACTTGCAACCTGGAACGCACCCATACATTAAAGTCCATGAGGAGTTTAAGAAAACTTTTGGTGGTACTAGTATTATCACCTTTATGATTCAGTCTACAAAAGGCGATATATTCCAGATGCCTGTTCTTGAGCAGATACATGGACTTACTCAGGGCCTCTACAAGATTGACGCGATCAATGAATTTCAGATCTACTCTATAGCTGGTAAAAAGCTTAAGGAGGTAAGAGCGTCTACAGAGGGAATCCAAAGTTTTCCTTATATGTGGCCAAATCTTCCAGAAAATCAAGCTGACATTGATCGCATAAAAGAAGCTATCCTCCGAAGCCCACTTGTTTATGGTCCATATGTTTCAAAAGACCTATCAGCGACATTAATTACAGTGGATTTCTTTGATAGCCTCTTAGATCCTAATTTAGTTTACAAGCAAGCATACGAGCTAGTTAATAGATTGGACAATGATGCAGTAGATATATCATTGGTAGGTAACCCCATTTTATATGGCTGGGTGGATCACTTTCTACCTGAAACTATGGAGCTTGTTACATATGCCGGTTTAATCTTCTTAGTTTTATTGTTTTTAATTAATAGAACATGGAGGGGAACCATTTTACCTCTCTTGGCCGGAGCTATTAGTGCTACTTGGGCGCTTGGGGTGGCTAAACTAGTAGGAATTCATTTCGATCCATTGGTGGTAGTAGTAGCGATGCTTATAACGGCTAGAGCAGTGTCACATTCTGTTCAGATGATAACTCGTTTTCATGAAGAAATTGAAAGCCAGGGAGACAAAGCAGACTCTTATGAAGCAGCAAAAATTACTTTGAAAGACTTGTTAAGGCCAGGGCTTCTAGGAGTAGGTACAGACGCAGGTTGTGTAACGGTCGTTGCGATTAGTCCAATTCCTTTGCTACAGAAATTAGTAGTGCTTGCCGTAGTTTGGGTAGCAACAGTAGCAGTTAGCTCAATTGTTGTAACACCAATTTTACTGTCATTTGTCAAGAAACCAAATGCATATGCGCACGGTTTAAATCTCGATAAATTACTAATTAGACCCTTTTTAAATCTATGTGTAAGTGTTGCTTCAACAAAAGCAAGATTTATTGTTGTTACACTCGCGGCAGTAGTGTTTATCGGATGTAGTTTCCGTGCAGTAGAGTTAACAATCGGTGACGCAAATCCGGGTTCGCCAATATTGTGGCCAGATGCCCTTTATAATGCAGATTCAAGCGCAATTAATACTCAGTTCCCTGGTGCAGATAGAATGTTTGTGGTTGTTGGTCGAAAAGAAAAAAATCAGATCAAAAATGTTCATGTATTAGACACTATGTTGCGTTTCCAGCGCTACATGGAACAACAGGAGCAAATTGGTGGTAGTATTTCACTTTCTGATATTTTACCGTCGGTAAATGAAACACTTAGAGAAGGTAATTTTAGATATACCGAGCTTGGTTCGACAACAACCAATAATGCTGAGTTAATCTATATGTACGAGAGAGCAGCAGAACCCGGAGATCTTAATCGCTTTACTGACGTGAATCGGATGAATGCATCGATCACTATGTTTTTCGCAGATAGACAAGGTCCAACTATTCAAACTGCAGTTGCTAGGGTTAAAAAATTCCAAGCAGCAAATCCTGACGTAAACATTGCACTAGCTGGAGGTACTATTGGTGTAATTGCTGCTGTAAATGAAGTAATCCTATCTGGTCAGATACAATCTATTGCGCTTGCATTATTTATACTTGTAATGATGTGTATCCTTGTTTATCGATCAAGTATTGCAGGTATGTTCTTTATGGTTCCTGTTGTTCTTGCAAATATGGTTACTTTCGCATTCATGGCTTATCAGAATATCGGTATGAATATTAATACAGTGCCTGTTGCTGCATTAGGTATTGGTCTCGGTGTGGACTATGCACTTTATATTTGTGATCGAATGAAGATGGAATTTGACAGCGGTAAGTCAATATTAGATTCAATTAACCTATCGTTGCATTGTGCAGGTAGGGGCGTTTTGGTAACAGCGTTCGTATTGATTGCTAGTATCGCTGTATGGTCATACTCTTCGCTGCGCTTCCAAGCAGAAATGGGTATGCTGATAGCCATTTGGCTCTCAGTATCTGCCTTTAGTGCATTGTTCTTAATGCCCTCAATGGCCTATATCTTCAAACCTAAGTTTATCTTTAGTGAAGACAGATAATGACAACAACCCAATAAAAAAGACCCTTTAGGGTCTTTTTTATTGGGTAATCATTATTTATGTCCAACAGGCAATATACAACATATGAGGATTATATTGACGATAAATGAAAAGACCAAATTATACGTTACATCTCTTTGAGCTTGACTAAAAAGCCCTTCTTTCATATATTACGCGACTTTGATGCACTCGTAGCTCAGCTGGATAGAGTACTCGGCTACGAACCGAGCGGTCGAAGGTTCGAATCCTTCCGAGTGCGCCATTTTAAAAAAAGCCCTATAAGTATAAATGGGTTCATTTATTTTTTAATAATTTCTCTAAGATCAATTTAAAACTTAGTTCCTGTAGCTTGGTTTAGTATGATCTATAAAGTTGCTGGTATAGAATAATCGAAAGTTAGCAGACACTTTAATCAAATGCACCCGTAGCTCAGCTGGATAGAGTACTCGGCTTCGAACCGAGCGGTCGAAGGTTCGAATCCTTCCGGGTGCGCCATTTGTGAATGATAACTTTTCTAATTATTTATATATAAGTCTTATTTAAATGCATGGCTAAATTAAATATGGATCCTTATTTCAAAAAAATAGATAAATTTTCACAAAAGCTTACTAGCCAGGTAATCCACTTACGATGGGTTGTCATTTTTGTAACATTAATAATTGTGCTCGGCTTTACTAGAGGGATGTCAAGCCTTGAGTTCTCTTCAAACTACCGTGTTTTTTTCTCTGATAATAATCCAGAGCTAGCTGCGTTTGAGGACTTACAGGCTACGTATACAAAAAATGATAATATCTTATTTGTTATGGAACCAAAAAATAAAAAGAAAGAGGGAGTATTCAATAATATAACTTTATCTGCTGTCGAAAAGCTCACAGCCGAAGCTTGGAAAATACCATATACAATTCGTGTTGACTCATTAAGTAATTTTCAATATACACATTCAATTGGTGATGATCTCATTGTTGAAGATCTAGTAATTGATGCTGAGAGTCTGTCGTCTTTAGAGCTATCGAAAAAGAGAGAGGCCTCCTTAGAGGAGCCACTTCTTCGTAATAACTTAGTTACAACAAACTCTGCTGTCACAGCTATTAACGTAGTTTTACAATACCCAGATCTCAACTTACTTGAGGTGCCAGAAGCAGTCCGCGCAGCAAGAGACCTTCGTCAACTTATGGAAGTTGACTTTCCTGACATAAAAATACATCTTACTGGTGTATCTATGTTAAATAATGCTTTCTCAGAAGTAGGTTTGCTAGATGCTGGAACATTAACCCCTATAATGTTCATAGTAATACTATTGATATCATGGCTAATATTGAGGTTTTTTGCGGGAACTGTTGTAATTTTTTTAGTTGTAACACTTTCAACAGTCGTTGGTATGGGTGCTGCTGGATTCTTTGGAATCAAGCTTACACCCATTTCTATGAGTGCATCTACAGTCATACTCACGCTTGCCGTAGCTGATTCTATCCATATATTAGTATCCTTTAAAACTCTTATGCGCGAAGGGTCTACAAAATTAGAATCTATAATTGAAGCTGCACGTATCAATTTTTTACCTGTAACTATTACATCAGTTACAACGATCGTCGGTTTCCTTGCACTTAATTTTTCTGATTCACCACCTTTTTGGCATCTCGGGAACATCACAGCTATTGGTATATTTACAGCATGGCTACTCTCTATCACCTTACTACCAGCAATTTTGAGTCTTTTACCTGTAAGAATAACCCCATCTAAAAAATTAGAGTGGACACAAAAAGTTATGACCCATATCGCTAATTTCGTTATTTATAATTCACGTAAGATACTAGTTATTTCATGCATAGCAGTAGCTATTCTAGCGAGCTTTATACCAACAATTTCTTTTAATGACCAATGGGTTGAGTATTTTGACGAAAGGGTTGAGTTTCGGAGAGATTCAGATCAAGCACTGAAAAGTTTTGGACTTTATCCCATTGAATTTTCTGTGCCTGCTAAGAATACTGGCGGGGTAAGTGAACCAGAGTACCTTAGATATCTTGAGGAATTCACCACTTTTTTGAGTGCACAGCCCGAAGTTCTGCATGTGTACTCTATTACAGATATCATGAAACGTCTGAATAAAAATATGCATAGTGACAACAATAGCTTTTATCGTCTTCCAGATAATCGCCAGTTATCAGCGCAATATCTATTATTATATGAACTATCGCTGCCATATGGGTTAGATTTGAATGATCGTATCAACGTTGATAAGTCTGCGACAAGAGTTACAGCTATGTTACAAAAAGCTAGCACAAGTGAGACTAAATCCTTTTTAGATGCAACACGTCAATGGATGTTGCAAAACTGGCCAGAATACATGATGTCGCAGCCTACAAGTGCACAAGTCATGTTTACCTATATAACAGATAGGAATGTACAAAATATGATATCAGGGACCATAGGTGCAATTTTAGTAATAGCGGTCATTATGATTGGAGCACTTAGAAGTATTCGATTGGGTTTAATGAGCATGATTCCGAATGGACTTCCTTTGCTTATGACTTTTGGAGCATGGGCTCTTCTTTATGGCGAAGTTGGGTTCTCTGTTGCAACTGTTGCCTCTATCTCTTTAGGAATTATTGTTGATGATACAGTGCATTTTCTATCTAAGTACGTTCGTGCAAAAAATGAAAAGGGTCTCAGTGTTGAGGATTCAATACGTTATGCATTTTCGAACGTTGGTAAAGCTATTGTAGTTAATACAATCATCTTAACGAGTGGTTTTATTGTTCTAACAACATCAGCTTTTAAAATGAATGTTGATCTTGGATTGATGACAATTTTTTCAGTATTATTTGCCTTATTGCTCGATTTCTTATTACTTCCTGCTCTTTTGTTGTTTATGGATAAGCAAGGCAAGAAAAAAACAGAGAGCTCAGGCTAGAACTACTTGTGTAGCTGTATATATTAACTAACAGGAAACTTAAATTGAATATTCACTCAGATACACCCCTTAAAAATATTTTGTGCATGAGTCTTTTTTTATTTTTACCGCATAATTCTCTATACGCTAATGCTGATAGCGAGAAAGGCTATAACATTGCAGCAAGATCTGATCGATCCGATCGAGGTTTTTCGGATAGCGTAGTTGAGATGACTATGATACTAAGGAACTCTGCTGGTAAGCAGGCATCAAGGACACTTCAGTTTAAAACACTAGAGATCCCTGATGAGTCAGTGGGAGATAAAGGCTTAATTTTATTTAGAACACCAAAAGATATTGAAGGAACAGCGTTATTATCTCATGCAAAAATACTCAAATCTGACGATCAGTGGCTTTATTTACCTGCTTTAAAAAGGGTGAAAAGAATTTCTTCAAGAAATAAATCTGGTCCATTTGTTGGCTCTGAATTTGCTTTTGAGGATTTTACTGCTAGTGAATTAAATAAGTTTAGCTATAAATATCTTCGAAAAGAAAATTGTGGCAAGTTGATATGTGATGTCATCGAGCGAATCCCTCTTTATGAAAATTCTGGGTATAAAAAACAAATTTCATGGGTCGATAATTCTATTTATCAACTAAGAAAGATAGAATTTTATGATCGAAAGGGTAGTTTATTAAAAGAGTTGATATTGCTGGATTATCGAGTTTATGATCAAAAATATTGGCGTCCTCATAAATTAAAAATGAATAACATCCAGACCAAAAAAAGCAGTGATTTAATATATGATGCATATAAATTTAATTTAGGGCTCACAGATAGTGATTTTGTGAAAGGTCGCCTCACGGGCTTAAGGTGACCGTATTGAAGTTTTCTAAATCTAAGCAAACATTGTATTTCTTTATATTGCTACTTATGTCAACCTCGGAGTTAGGAGTTGCTGATGTCTATGATAAATTGGACATCAGTGGAAATATTGCATTTCAATTGCGAGGTTTCACTCAGAACTCGATGTGGAAAGATCAAAATACTAGTGATATTGAATCTTCAATTTCAGGTGAATGGGAAATCCGCTGGCAAAACAACAGTAACAACCAGCGAGTATCTTTTATAACTTTTGCTCGCTGGGACGAAAATGATAAAAAACGATCACACGTTGATTTTAGAGAGGCCTATTGGGCTTATCAAAATGAGGATGTTGAGCTTCTTATAGGTCTTAACAAAGTCTTCTGGGGTGTAGCAGAATCAGTTCATTTGATAGATATAATTAACCAAACTGATCTTGTTGAAAATATCAACCAAGAAGAAAAGCTTGGCCAACCAATGATACGTTTAGCTTTTCAAGAGGACTATGGTTTATTAAGCTTTTATCTGCTTCCCTATTTCCGTGAAAGAACTTTTTCTGGTCCAGACGGAAGATTCAGGAGCGAAGCTCCTATAAATGCTGATAATGCTAAATATCAATCATCAAGTAAGAGAAAACATTTAGATTTCGCGATTAGATATAGCCATTACTTTGGTGATGTTGATCTTGGATTTTATTATTTCAATGGAACAAATCGTGATCCTCGATTGAGCATGGGGGGTGTCAATTCAGAATTGTTATTAAATTATGATCAAATAGAACAGATTGGGCTAGATCTTCAATACACAAATTCCTCATGGCTTTGGAAATTAGAATCTTTTGTCCGTGATGGGTATGCTGATTCTATTTTTGCTGGAGTGGTAGGCTTTGAGTATACTTTTTATCAAGTTTTTGATGGAATAGGTGATGTGGGTATTCTTTTTGAGTATCAACACGATGATCGCTCTTCTGTTGAATCAATCACAAGTGCCGACAATGATTTTTTTTTAGGATCTAGATGGACATCAAATAACATGAATGACGGATCAATTTTAGCAGGTTTTATTCTTGATAAAAAAACATCAGAGACCTTTTATAGTATTGAAGCAAAAACTCGCCTAAAAGAAAATTTTTTACTGTCATTGGAGCTCAAGGTAGCTACCAATTCTGAATTGGGCGAGCCGAACTTCCCGCAAAGTCGTGATGATTATTTAGAGCTACAAATAAATCATTACTTTTAGGCAAAATGTTAACAATAGATACTGGATAAACTGTGAAAAAAATTGCAATTTTTTTTGGAAGTGATGATGGAAATACAGAATCTGTTGCTCATCGTATTGCAAGAAGGCTAGGAGAAGAGGCTGTAGATATATATGATGTTGGAGAAGTAAAGCAGCTTGACTTTCTTAATTACGATAGGTTAATTCTTGGCATCCCCACTTGGGACTTTGGACAAATTCAATCTGACTGGAAGGAATTTTGGGAAGACGTGGAGGGAATTAATTTTTCTGGAAAAACAGTAGCATTTGTTGGTCTAGGAGATCAGTTTGGCTACGCCGATTTTTTTTTAGATGCTATGGGTATGCTATATGAAGTTGTCAGCAAATCAGCCGACCGCATAGTGGGTTATTGGCCCACCAATGGTTACGATTATATTTCATCAAAAGCTGAAATAACTATAGATCACAGCAATGAAAAAAAATTTGTTGGATTGGCACTTGATGAGGATCAGCAGCCGGAACTTTCTTCACAGCGACTTAATATTTGGTGTGCAGAAATTCACACCCTTTTTTCTTTAGATACTATTTATACTGAAATTGATGATTGAATACTATATTTGATATCTAAGCCTCTGCTACGAACACTGCTCTAATTGGAGCAGGATAACCCTCTACTGTGAGTCTTGAGTTAGTTTTGTCTAAAAAATTTGATAAAGATTCAAATTTCATCCAATTGGATGACCTTTGTTCTTTAAAGCTGGTTATTGAAATATCAACCACACGACAGTTTTTAAACTTATTTTCTTCCATCCAACAAAGGACGGTCTCAATGCTTGGTATAGACCAGACATTTGACATTTTAGCGTAACGCCCCTTTGGTTTTAATTGATCCCCTAGTCCGCCCTCTATTATGAGTGTTTCTAGCACAACCTCACCGCCGGGTTTAACAAGACTCCATAATTTGGACAAATGTTCGCTTGGAGATCGACGATGGTAAATTACACCCATTGAAAAGACAGTGTCAAATGCCTTTAATTTCTTTGGTAAGCTTTCAGCTTTCACCGGAAGTACATCAACTAGTATTTGGCTGTTTACTTTGGTTTGATGGAAGTATTGATTTATATAATTCTTGATAGCGTAGAATTGATAAATAAATTTTATTGAGGGGTCTATTCCTATGACTCTGGCTGCCCCTTCGCCAGCCATTCTCAAACAATGATAACCATTACCACAACCTACATCTAATACTAGCTTTTCATCAAGTGGGGATATATGTGGAATTATTCGATCCCATTTCCAGTCTGATCTCCATTCTGTATCAATATGTAGCCCGCTTATAAAAAAAGGACCTTTTCTCCATGGGTGAAGTTTCATCAGCGACTGTTCCAGGTATTTTATTTCTGTATTACTGGAATCTCCAAGTTGACCTATAAATACCCCATTTTTGAGATCTAATTTACTGCAATTAATTTCAGGTAGGCTTCTTAGGGCTTGCTCCCAGGTGGGCATATCACCCCAGCGGTCAGGCGCCATAGAGCACTGAATATCTTTTGGAAGATTGGCTGCCCAAGAAGACAGCTGGCCATCAGAAATAGAACTAATAAAATCTGAAAAATTAATGATTGAATTCTCAGGTATATTCATAATACAAATTTTATAGTTGATGTTGTTTGAGTAACTTGCGTATTTCTTCTGGTATAAGACTGCTACTTTGCTGAGCATAATTATACCAAACCAAAACAGCATTACCTTTGGCAACTAATAACTGATTTTGATAAGCCTCATGAATTACATCAAATGATTTTTTACCAATTTTTGAGATAGAGGACTTGATAGTTACTTTGTCTCCATATGCAGTTTGCAGAATAAAATCAACTTGAATATGTGCAATAATCATTGGCCAGTCACTACTGGATAGATTCGGATGAACTAATTTGAAAATGTCTTGTCTGGCTGTTTCAAACCAGACGGGAAAAGCAGTATTATTTATGTGTCCCAAAATATCTGTTTCTGAAAATCTAGGTTCTATAATAGTTACAAACACTTGTTACACCTAAAGAGTCATTATTGATAGATTCATACGATCAGCAATAGCAAGATTTTGTTTATTGCTTACCACAGCAATATTGGAGTTCGCTTCAACAAGATATTTTTCAGTAACCCTTCGAAGGTCACTAGATCCAACTTCTATGACACGAGATCTAAACAACTCCAAGATTTTCTGTGTTCTTCCATAAAGCTCAGCATGAAAAGTTTGTATAACTTGACCTGCTGGTGAAGAGGGCTTATCTATAGAGCTAATTACACCAAGTATCGCCTCTTCAACGTGACTATCTTTATGCGTATTATTTTTTAACCAGTCAATTGAAGAATCAAAATCTTTTAATGTTTCTTCGAGACGGGGGTCTCTATAAGAGAAAAACTTGAAGCTAGAAATATTGTTATCTTGAAGTGCCCCTCCGCCGTATGCTCCACCTCTCTCTCTTATTGCCCCATGAAGATAACCATTTCTTAAAAATTCACCTAATACTGTCAATGGAGCTGCATCTGGATGATTTATAGAAACCGTTGGGTAAGATTTCGCACAAAAATTGACAGGAGTATTTAATTCCCAAAACTCTAAAATCTTACACTCTTGATAGTTGCAGTCAAATGTCTTTAACTTTCGGTTAGCTCTTTCATTATAAAATTTACTAGCTATAGACATATTTTTATGAAACTTTTCGGCTTCCCCTATTATTAGGTGTTTTCTTGGCATCAACAAAATCATCTGGTGTAGCTCAGATAGCTTATCACCCAGATTTTCTAGGGATTGTTTTTTTGTTGTTTCATTATTTAATCTTTTAGTCTCAATAATTGATCCTAAGCCTTCCCATTGGTGGGCTAGTCTTCCTGTTGGTGAAAATCCCCTTGAGGCAGCAACCATAGCTAATTTTTGACCAATACCAGTAATAGCCGTCTCTTGCCTTGCCTGTTTTTGTTCGATTATTTCTTTGATTCTGGATAATTCGTCAAACCTAGGTTTTTCTAGGGTAGCTTGTATTAGCTCTTTTAGAGCAGCTTGATTTTTTACTAACCCCTTAGTTGAGATAGTCAGATGACCGGAAAGCGACTTCATGTGATTTAGAGACCCCTTAGCGCTAACATGAGCACTTATGCCACCACTAACCTGTGATTGCCAGCGTTGTGTATCTAAATAGCTTCTACCATCAATTCCGAGCTCTGTGAGGCCTCTACTGTAAATAGGAAGAAGATTTATTTGCTCACATGTTAATTCAGGAAGATCAACGATTACTTGCTGATATATAAGCCCATTAGTTCCAGAATCATATAAATTAAGCGAAGGAGAACCATTATGGTTAGTCTTATTAGGAGTAGCAGCCATTTTTTCTGGAATATCCTTTAATCCAACCTTAGGTAAGATCGATTCATCATCCACATTACTTTGCCGCTTAATTAACTCTAATGATTTATTAATTAGAGCTTGTTGACCCTCTTTATCGAGGTTGTTTTTTATAGTGGCCAGGCGTTCTGCTTCAACAGCGTCGTTTATTTCCGTCATTTTACTGTCAGGAATAAGTGTGAGCCTAACTCTATGATTATTTTTAAGAAGAAGGCGACTCGTAAGTTGTTTGATATAGCTAGGGTCCTTAATATCTTTTTGTAGCTGACCTAAGGCTTCTTCAATATCTAGTAAGGCAATTGGATCACCTCTATGCGTTGCATTTGTTAATGCTGTGAGTATAAGCTGTAAACCATAAGGATAGCCGTCACCACCTATTTCGCGTTGATTTAATTCTAGTTGATGGAGAGAGGCTTCTAATTCTGGCTGGGGTATACCGTTCTGCACAATATTCTCTAATACACTTAATACGAGACTTTCGAGTGCATCTGAATTTTCTGCACTACTTCCCTCTATACCGCAGACAAAACATAGTTCAAGTTGTGAATCGTCGAGCCCGCACAATGGAGATGGAGATGAACCTAAATGAGTCACCTCTAAAGCTTTTTGCAAAGGCGATGCGCTGTTATCTAAGAGTACGCTTGATAATAACTGTGCCTCCAGGTTTTCTTTTAAATTAGTGGTGCTACCCAAAAGCCAGCCCATAATAATATGTGTTTTATTTTTGGAATCTCTTTCATCATTAAAAGCATAATTCTCCTGAATAACGATAGGTTTCAGAAAACGCTTTTCATATGGAACTGAAATTCTTTCATCCAAGACATTAAATTTATGTAAAACCTGATTTTCGAAGCGTTTTTGATGATCATCTGCGGGAATATCACCGAAGGTCATAAAGATAGCGTTAGATGGATGATAGTGAGTTCTATAAAATTCTATTAATTGCTCATGAGTGAGATCTGGAATACATGCAGGATCACCACCACTGTTAAATCGATAGGTTGTCGTAGGATAGAGGTGTTTGCATAGAGTTTGCCAAATAATCGATGTGATGGAGCCCATGGCTCCTTTCATTTCATTAAAAACTACTCCTTTAAATACGAGCTCTGATTCTATATTTTCAGGATCCTTAAATTCAATGCGATGACCTTCTTGCGCAAAATCTAATTCATCCAATCGAGAGAAGAAAACAGCATCAAGATATACATCCAGCAAATTATTAAAATCTTTTTTATTCTGGCTTGCAAACGGGTACGCTGTCCAATCAGAGCTAGTAAAAGCATTCATAAATGTATTTAAAGATCGACGAATCATCATAAAAAAAGGATCGCGTACTTGGTAATTTTCGCTACCACATAGGGCGGTATGTTCAAGAATATGAGCTATACCAGTTGAGTCAGTTGGTACTGTTCTAAGGGCAACTAAAAAAACATTTTCAGTGTTCTTTGCTGATATATGAATGTGCTGAGCTCCAGTTTTTTTATGTTGAAACTCAGATACTTCGATATCCAGTGAGTTTATTCGTTTTTTTCTCAAAATCTCAAAGGCAGGGTGCACAATTGTATTTGAATTTGTGTTCATTGTTAGGACCTTGAGGAAAATTTAGCTATCAAAATGAATATTTTACATGTCGAGCGGACATCTAGCTATTTTTTATAAAAAATTAATATAAATTTATAACTTATTTCGCTTGATATCTCTGATAATAAAACGACCAGGATGAATCGCACGCCTTAAATCTAACTCTAATGGCGGCACCTCTTTAAATACTTGGCTTGCAATAAGATCTGCGCAAATTGGTGCATAACTCAGTCCTTTAGAGCCGTGCCCAATATTTAAATATAAACCCTTCCAGGTAGCCCCTGGAATTGGTATATGTGAACGAGCATTTTTCTTCATTAGTTTGTAATCTTTGAGATAATCATTAAATTTTGGCGCTGGACCAACGATAGGTAAAAAATCAGGTGTGGTACATCTAAATGAAGTTCTACCATCAAGTGAAGAAGCATCTACTGGGTAAAAATTTTCTGCAAGTGACTGATCTAGCAAATTTAGCTGAGTTATATTTTCTTCATGGTCTTCTATAAGGTTTGATACTTGATTTTCACTAGCATTGTAAGTTGCACCAAGCGTATGAGTATTATTGAAAGTCGGAAGAAAATAGCTTTTGCCACAAAGAATCGTCTTTAGGCAAGAGGTTATATTATTTGTAGGAATAGCTGTAGTCTGACCTCTCACCCTGGTTAATGGGAGATAATTTGTTTGATTAAATTTTTTACTTTCAAATGAACAGGCAATTACAACTATATCTGCTGTTTCTAGAGTTTTTTTCATATTATCTGTTGCAATCCATGATTCTTCTTTTGATCCTGAGATTTTTTTTAATTGAATATCTTCAACTTCTGCATTTTTAATAGAAATCAAGGGATGCTCAACAAGCGATTTACAGGCTTCTGGGGGGTTAATCCAGCCAAGTTGTGGAAAAAATAATCCAAACCTATTGGATAAAGATAGACCAGCTGTTTTATCAAGCTCTTTGTTAATGATTAGCCTGACAAAATCATCAGGGTATACTGAGGAAATTCGTTTAAAATTTTCTATATCATCGGATTTCTTTGGTAATATAATTACTCCACATCTGTCTCCATATATTTTGGGTTGTTTATTATCCAAGAAATTCTTATAAAATTTACTTGCTACAATTAATGATGAGATACCAAAACGTGAAATTTCTGAAATACTTGATGAAAGCTTAGGGTAAAGAACACCTTGTGCATTACCCGAAGCCTCTTGCGCTACTCTTTTGTGGCGCTCAATCAAAGTTACAAAAATTCCACGCTCAGCTAAAGCCCTAGCAGTTGAACACCCGGATATCCCTCCACCTATGATTATAGCTTTACTGGGTTTTTTTATCTCTGGGGTTAAATACCATGGCGCCGTATGAGAGGAATTAAATAAAGCTGGATTCCAGCTCTTTTTTGGTATGTTTTTATTTTTCCAGTCTACAAGTTGACCTCTGATATACCCGACTTTTGGTTTACTGTGAGTAATAATTTCTGAGGAAAATCCAGCTTGAATTAATCTTTCTTTAGTAAAGTTATCTGTGGTTGATGCACTAAATGTTGTTCCAGGTTGACTTAAGTTGGTGATTATCTTGAATACTTCAGCTGACCATATCTCTGGATTATTTTTTGGAGAGAAACCATCTAAAAACCATGCATCAAAAATAGGGTTATTTTCTCTTTCAAAAAATGGATGCTCACTATTTTTTATTGATGAAAGCATATCGTATGCATCGCCATACATCAGCGTTAAAGCTATATTTTTGTCCTTAAAATATAGTCTATGAATTCCAGAAATTGGTGGTGGATAATATTCAATAAGATCATTCGCCAGTTCAGAAAATTCTGGTGTTAGAGATAAAATACGGATGAGATCTTTCTTGGGAAGAGGAGAATTTTCAGTAGAAACGAAATTAAGAACACCAGTTCCCTCAAGTCCACGATATTTAAGCCATGCTTCGGCTGTAATCAAAAAATTAAGCCCAGCACCAAAACCGGTTTCTCCGATTGTAAACGATAAATTTTTTTCAGCACCCCATCGCTTGGCAAGGTCATTCCCACCAAAAAACACATGCCGTCTGGTATCTATTGCCAATTGGTCAGATAAATATATATTTCCGGATAACAAAGCATATGATGAAAAATTTTCAATCCATCTTACTTTCGCTTCAAGAACAGAGTGCTTGTTTTTTTTGAGACTTTTTTGCTTATGCAAAATCAGGCCTCGATAGCTTTATAAATATTTGATTTAGACTTAAATTCTTTGCGAATCTGATTGCACCAAACCGAAATACGTTCATCTGTAAGATCAAATTCATTTGCATCATCTATTGCTAAGCCAACAAAGTATTTTTTATCTTTTGTTAGAGCTTTCGATTCGTTGAAATCAAACCCCAATGTAGGCCAATAACCTATAGTTGTTGCACCTTGAGCAGAAATCTTAGCCCACAAATAACCCATAGCATCCAGAAACCAGTCTGGGTATCCAATTTGGTCGCCTAAACCATATAATGCAACTGTTTTTCCATTGAAATCGAGTTTATCGATATCATTCCATATTCTCTCCCAATCCTCTTGAATTTCTCCGTAATCCCATGTGGGTATACCCATTATAAGACAATCATATGCCTCCATAGATGAAATGGGCTCGTCTAAAATATTATATAGATCCACATTAATGCTTTCATAAGTGCAGTTGCTAAGCTGTAATGCAATTTTTTCGGCTACAATTTCTGTATAACAAGTAGATGTACCATAGAATAAACCAATAGATAAATTACTAAATTTTTTTTGATTTATCACATCCACTGAGCTTGTCATTATGCCCTCTTGTTTTAAGTGCTACCTTCAAAGTTCAATTGTCGCCATGCTTCATAAACAACTGTTGCAACTGAATTTGATAGATTCATACTTCTACTTTGTGGCTGCATTGGAATTCGAAGTATATTGTTAAACGGGAGAGCCTTACGAAATTCTTCTGATAGCCCTCTTGTTTCTGGTCCAAAAACCAGCGTATCGCCAATTGAAAATTTTATATTTGTATAAAAAGTTGAACCTTTTGTGCTAATTGCAAATATTCTTCCTGGAGATTCGTTCTTCAAAAAGTCATTCCAGTTTACATGAACGCTTACTTTTTGGCACTCGCCATAGTCTAAACCTGCTCGTCTGAGACGTTTGTCATCTAGCTGAAAACCTAGTGGTTCGATAAGATGAAGTGAAAAACCTGTATTTGCTGATAGCCTAATTATATTACCAGTATTAGGTGGTATTTCCGGTTCAAATAAGACTATATTTAGCATAATAAGCGAAAGAATATGTTATGTGTCTTCATGTTATATGTTTGAATTCTAATATTTTACTACAAAATTTTAATCTCAGGCGAAGAAAGATCTAGCCTCACTCCTCTAGTAACTCCAGTTCGATGATTAAATCGTCCGATAACAACTCCATTTTTTCTTGAATCAAAGCACTAGTAACTTTTGATACACCCGAAAAACTGATGACAGCAGAGGCTCTAAAGAGCAATTCTGAGCTCATTGGAGCATCTTCGCAATCAGTGCGAAGTTCTTCCACATTGATATCTAATCCAGTTAATATCGATGAGAGCTCGCCTATTATGCCAGGCCTATCATTGCCAACTAGATTTAAAAAATAACGCTTATCTGGCTCATGATTTAAATTATTTGTAAGCTCTGCAATAATTTTTATACCTTCATTGCTGAGTTCCTTTAAGTCTCTTAATAAATTAGCTTGGTTGTTCTGGGAAGTTTTTACTAAAAGTACACCAGCAAATTTTCCAGCAAGTCTTGACATATTGCTTTCAAGCCAGCTGCCTTGATTAAGGAGAACTACTTTTGCAATCTTCTCGACAATACCGGGTCGATCATCAGTTATTACTGTAAGAGTTAAATATTGTTCCATTAGAAATCCTTCTATCTGAATCTGCATTTTTTATGGTATAAATATAGCATTATAGTCTAGTTGGATTTTTCTCATATTGGAAATGACTCATGATTGAAATACCACCGAACAAGCTAGCGGATGAAATTTTGGTTTCTATTATCGAGGAATTTATTAATAGAGAAGGAACTGATTATGGGAAGAAAGAAGTAAAGCTGGATGCTCAAATAAAGAAGGCTCGGCTAAAAATAATGAGAGGTGATGTGCTGATAGTGTTCGATCCTAAAACAGAAAGTTGCAACTTAATCACCAAAGAGGAGCTCTCTAGCATTAAAAAAATTTAGCAAACCAATCACCAGTCATATAATTAACTATGTATCAACAAGAAGAGCTATAGCTTCAAGAGCTTTGGGGTCCCTGGCCTTGATCTTGTTTGCTATATGGTGTTGAAAGAAATATTTGAAACTTTTTTCATTGCTACCAGTATATAGACACTTGTCTCCAGGTAGAACAGGAGTAGAGCTTACTTTAGAATCATCTATTAGCATGCATTCTATTGAACCAGTTGAGAGTAAAGTCCAGCTAACTACTTCTTTTAGGGTTATATTCTTAAATCCATCACTTGAAAGAACCGCATGGGTGCCAATAATATCGGGTATTTCTTGAATAACACCTTCAAAAATCTCATGATTACCATATTGCTCAAAGGCAGTCTCTAGTTCGATAATCTTATGAACTGGCGCCTCATAAAAAATCTCATCATTCTTGGGATCAAAATATCCTTCCCAGCGACCATTGAGAGGGTCCTGTATCTGTGTACATGGAACAATTTTATCTAACCATGGGACCAAGCCAACAACCTTTCCATCTGACCGCAGCCCCCAGCATAAAACTTTAATACTAAACAACTTTGTTGGGTTGCTTTCATTTGAATATATCATCTCCAAACCATCATATTCTGGAGCCAAGCGATTAAATTTTTTTATATTCGAGTGCGAATAAGGTCGACGAGAAAAAATATCAATAACATTATTTGTTTTGAATTTCGGTGTTGAGGTAGTCATAATATATCCCTCAAATATAAGTTAATATGATTAACTATTGTGAGGATAATAGTTAATCAACTAAATTGTTAATATTTCATTTAATACACAACATAAGGTACTACTGATTGAAAAAAAGTACAACATATAGTGCTATATTTTTTAATTAATATTAAAGATACAAAAAATATATCATATAGTTTAGTTAGATAAATTGATTTATGTGGAGGAATATTAAGTGGTGAAATTCCCGATTCCAGAACCCTCTGTTCTAAAACATAAAGTTCCATTAAGTTCAGAGGAGATAATTCTTATTTTTAATGGTTTATTTTTTTCTAGATACAATATTAGGCTTGAGGGCGGAGCAAATGAACCAATATACCTACCTTCTAACTCTGATTGCAAAACTAATAGACTGATTTTTTGTAACAATTATGTTTCTAGCGCTTTGCATGAGGTTGCACACTGGTGTCTCGCAGGCGATGAAAGGCTTAAAATGATCGATTATGGTTACTGGTATAATTCAGATGGGCGATCAAATATCGCACAAAAAAAATTTGAAGAGGTTGAAGTTAAACCCCAAGCACTTGAATGGATTTTCTCAATTGCCTCAAATAACATATTTCATGTCAGTGTCGATAATTTAGATGGCGATCGCGAGCCTAGCTGGTATTTTTCAAAAGCGATCTCTGATCAAGCACATACTTGGTGTATTGAATCTTTACCGAATCGAGCGCTATTATTTGTGAATACTTTAGTTTGTTATACTGGTATAAATCCCTTTGATTCATCTCTTTATCAATTTTGTTCAGAGCAATAAGTCTATAAAGTGGGTTAAATATAATGAAAATTATTGCTGATAATAGCATGCCTTTGGTGCAAGAGCTGTTTTCTCCATATGGTGATATTACAATGCTTCCTGGCCGAGAAATTTGCTCAGAAGATGTTAGGTTCGCTGACGTTTTATTAGTAAGGTCTATTACGCAAGTAAACGAAAATCTATTAAAAAATAGCAAGATAAGGTTTGTTGGATCTGCAACTATTGGTTCTGATCACGTTGACGAACTCTATCTGCAGGAGCAGGGCATCGATTTTTCTAATGCTCCAGGCTGTAATTCTAGGGCAGTTATTCAGTATGTCATTTCAGTTTTATGTTCTTTGCGTGCCCACTGGATGGATCAAACAGTTGGCATAATTGGTTGTGGGAATATTGGTGGAAAGTTATATCATATACTTGATGATATTGGAGTGAAATGCCACTGTTATGATCCATTTTTGGATGCTAAAAAAAATAAACACTTGGTATCTTTTGAGAAGGCAATTAAGTCAGATATTTTGTCGATACACGTACCTTTAACTATAGACGGACCTTTCCCGACATATCACATGTTCAACGATGAAGTTTTTTTGAGACTCAAAAAAGATATTTTACTTATTAATTCTAGTAGAGGCGCAGTAATTGACAATAAATCATTAATAAATTTTTTGTCAACTAGCTTTTCTCAGGTATCCCTTGATGTATGGGAGAATGAGCCGAATATTTCACTACCTCTACTGGAGTTAGTCGATATTTGTTCCCCTCATATTGCAGGTTATAGCTATGATGGAAAGATCAAAGGAACAGAAATGATATTTGAAGCCTTTTGCTCTAAATATAGTATTGATTATCCTGGCGCGCCTCCCCAGAATAAATTCTTTCAATTATCCCCCACTTCTATGAACGCAGCAGTAACTGCTACTTTTGATATAAAAAAAATAGATCACCAAATGAGGAATGTTTTATTAAAAAAAACAGGAGATATTTCAGCTGAATTTGATGCTTTAAGAAAAAATTGTCCAAAAAGATACGAGTTTAATAGATATCATTTGACTAAAAATACTGAAAATTCTTTAGCCCAAAATTTACGAAAGATCGGCTTCAAGATCACCTAGAAGGGAATTTTCTACAGCTGAAATTTTTATCTAATTAAGTTTCAGTCCCATTATCAATACGATATTTTTTTAAAAAATCAGACAATCTGTGAATCGCCTCTGTTATATCATCTTCTCTTGGCAAAAAAACAATACGAAAATGATCCGGATCCGGCCAATTAAATGCCGTACCTTGAACTACAAGAATTTTTTTATCAAGCAATAAGTTCAATACAAAGCTTTCATCATTTTTTATTGGATATATTTTGGGGTCCAAGCGAGGGAATAAATACATTGCTGCTTTTGGTTTTATACAACTTACACCAGGTATATTTGTTAGAAGAGACCAAGCAGTGTCCCTTTGAAGTAATAGTCTACCCCCTGGCCCAGTTAAGTCCTCGATACTTTGTCGTCCACCCAATGCAGTCTGAATTGCATACATAGCAGGAACATTAGCGCAAAGCCTAACAGAAGAAAGTGTTTCGAGACCCTCCAAATAGCTCTTAGCTATTTCTTTAGCCCCACTTACCACTAGCCACCCTGATCTAAAACCAGCAAGTCTATAGGTTTTCGATAGCCCGTTTAATGTAACAAAAAGCACATCACTAGCCAGGCTGGCAATAGGAATATGTTTAGCTCCGTCAAATAAGATGCGATCATATATTTCATCAGCATAAATTATCAGACTATACTTTCTAGCTAGAGCAATTATTTTATTCAAAGTATTTTTGCTGTAAACGGCGCCTGTCGGATTATTTGGATTTATAACGACAATACCACGAGTTTTTGTTGTAATTTTTTTAGCAATATCGTCAATATCTGGTTGCCAGTCATTTTTTTCATCACAAAGGTAATGTATAGCTTTGCCTCCTGCTAGATTTACAGAAGCAGTCCAAAGTGGGTAGTCTGGGGCAGGAATTAAAATCTCATCTTCATTGTTAAGTAAAGCTTGCATAGCCATTACTATTAATTCACTGACACCATTACCCAAAAAAATATCATCAACCTCAACATTTTTTATGCCCATAACCTGACAACGCTGCATAACAGCTTTTCTTGCACTATAGAGACCTTTTGAATGACAGTAACTTTGAGCGTCTGGTAAGTTATGTATAACATCTTGAATTATTTCATCTGGCGCATCAAAACCGAATGCACCAGGATTTCCAATGTTAAGCTTAAGAATACGGTGCCCGTCTTCTTCTAAGCGATTTGCATGCTCGTGAATTGGGCCACGAATGTCATAACAAACATCATTTAATTTTTTTGATTGTTTTATATATTGCATAGATATCTTTATCAATAATTTCAATTTATTATAGTATAGCCATTGTATATCAAATTACACTGATAGCTAAGAAAAGTAAGGGATTGATGTTATGAAGGACAAAAAACTTAGTAAAGAGGAGTGGCGCAAAAAATTATCTCCGGAAACGTTCAATATCTGCTGGGAAAAAGGCACAGAACCAGCATTTTCGGGAAAATTTAATACTGAAAAAACGGCAGGCATTTATATTTGTGTATGCTGCGAAGAGCCTTTATTTGATTCAAAAAAAAAGTACGACTCTGGATCTGGATGGCCTAGTTTTTTTGATGTAATAAATGATTGTGCTGTAAAAAAGCACTCAGACAAAAGTTATGGTATGGAGCGAGTTGAAGTTGTTTGTGGATATTGCGGATCTCATTTAGGGCATTTATTCACTGATGGACCTGATCCTACAGGCTTGCGATATTGCATAAATTCTCTCTCATTGAGCTTAGTTCACAAATAAATTTAAGTAATATTTGAAATTATATATTTTAATTTATGAGCAGACTGTTAAGTAGGCTTGACAGTCTAGAGCACGCTTCATAAAATGCGCGCGTCCTTTTTTAAAGAATATTTAGTTTTTTTAAAAGAAATTTTAGTCCCGTTCGTCTAGAGGCCTAGGACACCGCCCTTTCACGGCGGTAACAGGGGTTCGACTCCCCTACGGGACGCCATTTTTCGTCGCTTTGTTTTTGTTGCAAAGTAACTGCGGGAATAGCTCAGTTGGTAGAGCGCAACCTTGCCAAGGTTGAGGTCGCCGGTTCGAACCCGGTTTCCCGCTCCAATTATAAATATAACTAGACTCTATTATATTTTTCAAAATTCATACTGTGTAATTTTTTAAGTAATTTGTAGAAATTGCTCCTTACGAAATATTTTTTTAATTTACCTACAAAAAATTAAATTAAATCTCGCAGTTCAAGTTATAAATTAGTAAATTACCAAAACTATGAAAAATTCGTGCTTGACTATAAAAAATCTTTTTAAAGAATATGATTCAGGGCTCTTAGCACTAAAGGATATTGACATTGAGGTCAAGCAAGGAGATTTCTTTGCACTTTTGGGCCCAAATGGAGCTGGCAAATCAACAATTTTAGGTATTATTTCTTCCTTGGTGAAAAAAACTTCGGGCAACGTAACTGTATTTGGTATGAATATAGACAAAGATTTTCCAGTAATAAAAAAGAATATTGGGGTTGTACCACAAGAATTTAATTTCAATCAGTTTGAGAAAGTTTTTGATATTATTAGCACACAGGGCGGATATTTTGGTATTCCAAGAAAATTATCCGAAGAGCGAGCAGAAAAATACCTGAAGCTTTTAGGTCTATGGGATAAGCGTGACCAGACTCCACGGATGCTATCGGGTGGAATGAAAAGACGACTTATGATAGCAAGGGCTCTCATCCATGAGCCTAAATTGTTGATTTTAGACGAACCTACAGCTGGTGTTGACATAGAACTCAGGCGATCTATGTGGAAATTTCTTAAGGAAATCAATGAGAAAGGTACAACAATAATTTTAACTACTCATTATTTAGAAGAGGCTGAATATTTATGTCGGAATGTGGCAATCATTGATCGTGGGCAAATTATCCAAAATACTTCTACTAGTGATTTATTACGGCAGTTGAATGCGGAGTCCTTTATTTTTGATGCCTATGAAAATTTATCTGAACTACCGAGTATAAAAGGTTACAAGGGGCGAATTATTAACGATAACAGCTTCGAAGTTGAGGTTGAGAAAAATAAATCTTTAAACACGTTGTTCACCAAACTTACCGCTCAAGGAATAGAAATTTCTAGTATGAGAAACAAGACCAACAGGTTGGAGGAGTTGTTTGTTTCACTTGTGAAGCCCCACGAGAAAAAAATTGAAGAGGATGCAGAATGAGTCCTAGAGAGCAATGGATAGCTTTTTTTACAATAGTGGTAAAAGAAGTCAAAAGATTTACTCGTATTTGGCCGCAAACTCTACTTCCTCCTGCAATAACTATTGCATTGTATTTTATAATCTTCGGTACCTTAATAGGCACTCGCATTGGAAGTATGTCAGGTTTCCCTTATATTGAATTTGTTGTTCCCGGACTTATTATGATGTCTGTTATTACCAACTCATATGGAAATGTTGTTTCATCGTTTTTTGGCGCGAAATTTCAAAGATCTATTGAGGAAGTGCTTGTGTCCCCAGTGCCTAGCCATGTTCTTTTGTTTGGATATATGATCGGCGGTGTGATTAGGGGCTTAGCGGTAGGATCTATAGTCACCTGCATGTCTTTGTTTTTTACCGATCTGCATGTACATAATGTAACTGTAACGATTGCCATTGTTTTTTTTACTTCAGTCTTATTTTCACTGACTGGCTTCATCAACGCTATGTACGCAAATAGTTTTGATGATATATCAATTATTCCAGTTTTTGTTTTAACACCTCTCACATATCTGGGCGGGGTATTTTATTCGATTGAAATGTTGCCTAAATTTTGGCAGGGAATTTCAATGAGTAACCCTATTCTTTATATGGTAAACACTTTCAGATATGGCTTCCTTGGTATAACCGACGTTAATATAAATTGGGCATTTTTCATGGTGATTTCTTTTTGTATAATTTTGTTTTTTTATTCTTTGTATTTGCTTGATCATGGAAAGCGCCTCAGAACCTAATTTTTTAAAAAACTAGTACTTATATCTATGCATAAAGATTTAATTTTAGGTGTTAAAACAGCATACCCAGAAGATTATAATGCAGGGCTGCTATTCGCTATACCAAGAAAAAAAGGTCGACAGTCAATAAATATAGAAAATAGCTTCACATTTTATGGTGAAGATATATGGACAGCATATGAAGTTTCCTGGTTAGATCTAAAAGGAAAACCTACTGTTGCTGTGATTGAAGTTACCTTGTCGTGTGATACAAAAAATATAGTAGAGTCTAAGTCCTTAAAGCTCTATCTGAATTCCCTTAATCAAATGAAATGTGAGTCTAGCGACGAGATTGAGGCGATAGTAAAAAGAGATATTGAATACTGCGTAGACGGTTTTGTCGATGTTCGTAGTTATAGTCTAGATGCTTTTTGGAATCGGGGATTCCCCTCATTTTCAGGTATCTTGATTGATAGTCTAGATGTGAACATCGATTCTTATGATCTAAATGCTTCATTTTTATTTATAGAGAAGAGCGACTGCATTGTCACAGAAACACTTTATAGCCACTTGCTGAAGACAAACTGCCCTGTGACCAATCAGCCTGACTGGGCGAGCATTATGATCAAATATACAGGGCGACAGATCAGTGCCGCAGGCTTGCTAAAATATATTATCTCATATCGCCATCATCAAGATTTTCATGAGCAGTGCGTTGAGCGAATATATTCCGATATAAATGCTTTTTGTCAACCACAGGAATTAGAGGTATATGCTCGATACTCCCGAAGAGGGGGCATAGACATTAATCCTTATCGTAGCTCAAGAAAGATGCGCCCCCCCCTGATTCGCACATCTCGCCAATAAGTTGATGCTATAAATTATTTTTCATTTAGATGGTCTGTTATAATAAAAATTCTTTCTTTCTATGTAGGTGCAAAATGGATGCGTTAGTTGCGTTGCAAAACAGAACTTCTAGCCCTAGATTGGTTGAACCTGGACCAACAATAGAAGCTCTTGAGGAAATCAAGAAATCAGCTCTTAGGGCAGCTGATCATTGTCGTTTGAGACCATGGAGATTTTTAGTTATTGAAGGCGATTCACGAAAAAAACTAGGTGAATTATTCATTGCGACTGAAAAACAAAAAATCAGTAATGTGACAGAAAATAAATGTGAACTTTTGGCTAAAAAAGCGATGAGAGCTCCAACTATTATAATTGTAATTGCAAGCCTCAAACAGCATCCTGTAGTTCCAGCAATAGAGCAAATAATCTCAGCTGGAGCTGCTGCTCAAAATATGCTGAATGCAGCTTATGCTTTGGGGTTAGGGGCAGTATGGCGAACTGGTGAAGTCGCTTATGACATGAATTTTTCTGCCGGATTAGGCTTAACTGTTAGTGAGAAAATTGTTGGTTTTCTATATCTAGGAACTATGCCTGTTGCGCGTGAGGCTAGTGCTTCAAAAATTAAAACTAACGATTACTTTCAGAACTGGCCCTGATAATTGCTATTGATAAGTGGGTTGTGTAAGGTTCTGTCTATTTATTATGGTTAGATATGCAAGCATAGAACGAAATAGACTTTTCATTATCATGTTTGTTCATATGGTGAGGTGGCCGAGTGGCTTAAGGCGCCCGCTTGGAAAGCGTGTGTACGGTAACGTACCGAGGGTTCGAATCCCTCTCTCACCGCCATTCATGTACTTTATATAGCAAATTGTTGAATGAACTATATAAAAAATGAGGTCCTTTGCTGACACTAAGAGCTGGGCAGCAACCCTTTAAGATATATGGAAATTTTTGTTCTGTGATGCTAAGGTTAACCTAGAAATTAAGTTGCGGATTCCAGTGATTTGTACAGAGAGGATATTAAAAAATGTATACCGACAAAATATTGCTTATTACTGGCGGAACCGGTTCATTTGGAAATGCAATCCTTAAAAGAATGGTGAAGCTAGGTGTAAAGGAAATTCGTATATTTAGTCGAGATGAAAAAAAGCAAGATGATATGCGGAAGCGCTACAATAATCCAAAGTTGAAGTTTTATCTTGGCGATGTGCGAGATTATCAATCTGTTCTTAGTGCCGTTAATGGAGTTGATTTTATTTTTCATGCTGCCGCGCTGAAACAAGTTCCATCTTGTGAATTTCACCCATTAGAAGCAGTTAAAACAAATATTTTAGGTACTGAAAACGTACTTGAAGCAGCGATTTCTGAAAGAGTTAAAAAAGTTATATGTCTCAGCACTGATAAAGCTGTCTATCCAATTAATGCTATGGGTTTTTCAAAAGCAATGATGGAAAAGATCGCTGTCGCAAAATCAAGAAAAAATAGTTCCACAACAATATGCATAACCCGCTATGGTAATGTGATGGCATCACGCGGATCCGTCATACCTCTATTTGTGGATCAAATCCTTATGGATAGACCGATTACTATAACTGATCCAGAAATGACTAGATTCATGATGAGTCTTGATGATGCTGTTGATCTTGTTTTATATGCATTTAATAATGGCTCAACTGGGGATATATTTGTTCAAAAATCACCTGCAATAAAAATCGGGCAACTTGCACAATCAATTTTAAGTCTGATGAAAATTACGAATCATAAAATTGATATTATTGGCACTAGGCACGGCGAGAAATTGTATGAAGCTCTTCTTAGCAGTGAGGAAAAAGTTGCCTCTGAAGACCTCGGTAATTACTATAAAATACCACCCGATGCGCGAGATCTAAATTATAGAAAATTTGTTGAAGAGGGTGAAACAACAATACCTGATGCCATAGCGTACACCTCTCATAATACCATTCAGTTAGACACCATAAAAATGAAACGTATGTTGGCAGATTTACCCTTTATGCAAAAAGTGCTATCAGATACAATTTAATATAGAACTATACAGATATAATATAGCTCTATTGCTAAATTTTTTGAAAATCACCATAAAAAATTAAAGTTATAACTGTGATCAGTGCTGACCTGAAATTCGGTTACCAAGAATGATCCTTATATACTTGGCTATTAATTCATTTTTTAGTGTTCATAGTCGCATTGTTGAGGAATTTCTATCCAGAAGGTATTTAAGATCATATATAACATGATTGGAATTTGCGAAGCTGTTTATTTCATCCGCACCTATAGCTCTAAAATGATTGTGTGCAACAGCTATCACTATCGCATCATATGTATTTTTTGATGGCTGTGTCGTCATTTTGATGTCATACATAGATGCTGCCATTTCTTCATCTACCCAGGGGTCAAAAACCTCCACTTGAGAATCATATGTTTTTAATTCATCAATAAGGTCAACGACTTTCGTGTTTCGAAGATCTGGACAGTTCTCTTTAAAAGTTAAACCCATTATAAGAATTTTTGATTTTTTTACGGGAATGCCTTTATCTTTCATTGCGGATATCAAGTTTGAAACGATATAAGAGCTCATACCATCATTCATTTTTCGACCAGCTAGAATAATTTCTGGATTATAGCCTGTTAATTGAGCTTTATGGGTCAGATAGTAAGGGTCAACTCCAATACAATGACCGCCCACGAGTCCAGGCCTAAAAGGTAAAAAGTTCCACTTACTCCCGGCTGCTTCGAGAACTTCCTCAGTATCAATATTCATTTTATCGAAGATTATTGCAAGCTCGTTAATTAATGCTATATTGAGATCCCGCTGGGTATTTTCAATAACTTTGGCAGCCTCTGCTACCTTAATGCTTTGAGCTTTATGGGTACCCGCAGTTATTATCTCGTTATAAAGATCATCGACTAAATCAGCAATTTTTGATGTAGAGCCTGACGTGACTTTTTTTATGTCAGTAATACGATGTAGTTTATCGCCAGGATTGATTCTTTCTGGGCTGTAACCACAAAAAAATTCTTCGTTATATTTTAAGTTTGAGTATTTTTCTAGTACCGGAACACATTCTTCCTCTGTAGCTCCAGGGTAAACTGTTGATTCATATATGACTACATCACCTTGATTTAATACCCTGCTGATCAATTCGCTTGCTTGAAGAAGGGGGGATAGGTCAGGTTTTTTTTGTGAATTAATAGGAGTTGGGACAGTAACTATATAACAATTAGCAGATTTTAAATCTTCCTTATCTACTGTGAAGATTAAATTTTTAGCAGCTCTTAGCTCACTTTCTTCGACCTCAAGAGTCTTATCAATTCCAACTCGAAGTTCTTGAATTCTGGCTGTGTTAGTATCAAAACCAATAACAGATCTAGTTTTTCCAAACTCAACCGCTAGGGGTAGTCCAACATACCCAAGACCAATAACAGCTAGCTTAAGATTCTGGGAAGATTTGAGGGTATCAGAATTCATTTTTTTATACGTAAAATTTTTAGGCTTTAGCGCTACCTCTTAGAGAAACTTTATTGTACCACTCAAGGGTTTTGGTATTCTCTTTTGGAATTTTCCTTTTGACCCATTTAGAGAAATCTACAGCAACAAAAGCTGTTATATCAGCCATAGTAAAGTTATTACCAGCAACAAATTCATTTTCTGTTAAGTAGCGCTCTAACCAAATATAAAAATTGTCTAAAGTATTCAGACCTCTTTCGACAAGACCTTCTATCGCAGAGGTTCCATCTCGTCCTGGCAAGCTTCTATATGAGAAACGTTCGTTTTCAGCGTTATTTCTAAAAGCTTCGGATACAGCAATCATGCCATCGAATTCCATTTTACGCTGGTACCCTTCAACTCTAGCTTTTTCAAGTGGGGTAGATCCAAGTAATGGATTTTCCGGATAAATTTCTTCAAGATATCTACAGATTGCCATAACCTCATCAATTTTTGTTCCATCATCAAGCTCTAAAACTGGTAATAACCCTCTAGGGTTAATAGAAAGGAAGCTTTCAGTCAAATTTTCACCACCGATGATATCAACTTCAATTTTCTCTATATTCAAACCTTTTTCAGCTATAAACATTCTGGCTCGCCTAGGATTTGGGGCTATGTCGCAATCATAAAGTATCATTATTTTTTCCTTTTTTAAGATGTTGAAATATTAAGATGTAGAGCTTAAGTTTCTAGAAACATAATTAAAGGGTACACTTTTTTGTATATTTATGAAATTTATTTTATACAGTATTGAGTTAAATAAAAATTATTAGTAGCGTAATTTACCGACCAGTAATGGTATAACCGTTTCTACTTTTTGTATTCTTTTGCCCAAAGATATTTGTTTAAAACCCGCCTCAATAAATTTGTTAAACTCATACTCAGTAAATCCACCTTCTGGCCCTATAGCAAGGACAATATTTTTTTTTATTTTCTCGGAATCAAATATTGTCTCATTAGGATGTGCAATTAGAGCAAAAGAATCTTTGATTATAGATTCAATTTCATCCTCTATAAATGGCTTAAATCGTTTTTTTATAATTACCTCTGGTATAACCGTCTCACAGCTCTGTTCTAAGCCAAGCAATAACTGCTCGCGTATATTTTTTTCACTTAACTGGTGTGTTTGCCAATAACTTTTCTCTACTTTCCAGGAGTTTATTAGATAGATTTTTTTGATTCCAAGAGAGGCAGCTGTTTGTAGAATTTTTTTTAGAACTTTAGGCCTAGGAAGAGCTATTACAAGAGACAAAGATAGAGGTGCAGGGGGTTTATCCTTTAGTGAAACCTCCAGTATTACTAGCATAGAACCAATACTTTTTACAGTTGCAGTGCCTAAATTTCCGTTGATTAAACCTGCATTTATAGTGCTACCAATAGTAAGCTTTTTTATTTCTAGTATGTGTTTTGCACGTCTACCATATAATTTTACAGTGTTTCCGTTTAAAAAATCTTCATTTTCTAAAATTAGTGTATTCATTAAAGAGCACCTTAGTTCACAGGCTTATAAAGTCTCATACATGAGTAGTTTGAACTTAATATATGACAAAGAATTAGAAATATCCGGTAAAACAAAGGTTAATTACCATGCCCCCAGTAATTCTTTAAGGGATCATTATTTTTTAAGGATTGAATAATAAATTCTGCGAGCCTTTTGCCGCTCAACCATGCTCCTTCAATTCTCCCGCCATTAACCCAGTCTGAACAAATACCAAGATTATTTTCTGCATCCCAGGCAAAATTTGTATCCAATGGTTGGGCCGCCTCTGCATACCGCCATAAATGTGCTTGAGATTGCTTGGGAAGAGAACCCCCAAGAGCAACGAATTCTTTTACAAGGAGCTCTATCGCTTCTTCTTTTGATATATTAAGATGTGATTCGCTCCATTCTGGTGTTGCATGAAGAACCCAAGCCTCTGTTGCACCTCTTTCTGGCTTACTGTTATTTCTGGCAATCCATCTTAATGGACCTCCATTGATAAATGCAGCATCAAATTTTAAGTCAACTTTTTCTTCGAAGTTGAGCATTACAGCCCAAGATCCAGTCATTTTAACGCTTTGAGAAATTTCAGTAAGCTTTGGTGAGATCTCTTTAAATAACTCTGCAGCCTGAGGAGCAGGAATGGCGGCAATTATGATATTAAAGTTACCCTGTATGAGTCCAATCTCCTTACTTTTTAGTGACCATCGAGGATAACTTTGTGGCTTGACAAAAACAGAATCTATAGTTGTTTCTTTTTTAATAGAAAGGCCCCTAGAAATAAATGTGGCTGGAGTTGTCATCTTGGGAACACCAATAAAACGCTCCACAGAGGTGACAGTATTACTAGCAGAAAAAATCGATGTTTTTAAAGATTTAAGCTTCCTTATGCTTGTGGCAACCCAACTATTAGATTGGTTTTTTTTAGCAGGTATTTCATTTTCTTTTGAATTATCTAAAACCGCTATTTTTGGAGACCATACCTGTGCAACATCTGCACCGATCCACCTATCTACTTCTTGAATAAAAGCAGGGTCTTTGGCAGTAAAATATTGGGCACCATGATCGAATTCTGAAAGGTCATTGCGTCTAGTAGCCATCCGTCCGGATAAGTTTCGACCCTTATCGAACACCTCAACATCATAGCCAGCTTGCTCTAAAGCTTTCGCACAGGATAGACCAGATATACCCGCACCAATAATACCAATCGATTTTGTTTGCAATCTAGGCGCTGTGCTGTCCATTACTCTAACCACAAAGAATGCTCCTGTTCTTTAGTATGCTGTAAGATTTTAGTATAATTAAATTTTAATATGAGTTTTTTTCTATGATTTCCTCATTCTCTTTAACAGCAATGAGCACTACTTTGAATATCTAATTTACATAGATGCTTGTATAAAACGAAAATTACTACCTATGATTTACTTTGTATTCCTCTAATCCGATAATCGTAAAATAAAGAGCTCAATATGACAAATTTTTTTGATGATAAATCTGCAAAAGACATTTTATTCTTTGATGGTTCCTGTCCAATGTGTACTAAAGAAATAAAACTACTAGAGGATATAAATGATGGGGGTCTTGCTTTTATGGATGTGCATAAGTGTGAAATAGACGATAGCATGCCATCACAACTAGATATGCTTAAAGTTCTTCATCTTAGGTCTGCTGAAGGGGTGTGGATCAAAGGAGTTGCTGCAACAGTGCAGGCTTGGTCACATACCAACTGGGGGTGGGTTTTTAAGCCTTTGTTATGGCCCCTTATTAACTATGTTGCTGGATATGCATATAATATATGGGCTGAAAAAAGATATCGTCGGCTTTATGACTGCGATACATGTGTCGGTAATGATAAGTGAATGTCGTCGTAATTGGTGGTAGCGGCGGTATAGGTATGGGGCTCGTTAAGACTGTACTTAAAAATAATCAAACTTGTACTGTTCATGCGACCTACAGAAAGATCTGCCCTGAATTCAATGATGATAGGCTTAATTGGTACCAGCTTGATGTTACTAAAGAAGAAGACTTTAGGAGGCTATCTGTCGATCTAAAAAAAATTGACTGGATAATTAATTGCGTTGGTATGCTTCACACAAAAGAAAAGGGACCAGAAAAGGCTGTTCGAGCTATCGAGCCTGATTTTTTTCTTGATAATTTTAGAATCAATACGCTGCCCACTTTATTGATCGCTAAATATTTTTCTAAATTACTTCTTGGATCCAAAGCGCCAATTTTTGCTGTTGTTTCAGCTAAAGTTGGCAGTATTCAAGATAACAGACTAGGTGGCTGGTATAGCTACAGAGCTTCAAAAGCAGCTTTAAACATGGCTATAAAAACAATATCCCTTGAGTGGCAATATAAAGTTCCAAATTGCTGTGTCGCCGCTCTTCATCCCGGCACAACCGATACTGGATTATCTAAACCGTTTCAAGGAAATGTACCTACTAAAAAACTTTTTAGTACAGATCAAACAGCAACATTGCTTCTTGATGTTATAGGTAAACTTAATTCAAAAAACAGCGGGCGATTTTGGGATTGGAATGGAGAAGAGCTCCCGTGGTGAAACTTATTTCACGGCATTTCAGAAAAACCACGAAAATTTCAAGAGGTTTTTCTGAAGCATAT